>Ga0115569_10000547_pt1 | contig 30104 bp, 17 predicted proteins | sample COGITO_mtgs_1205_2_FD_87295 | JGI IMG/M metagenome (GOLD analysis project Ga0115569, IMG submission 87295) | Pelagic marine microbial communities from North Sea - COGITO_mtgs_120503 | ecosystem: Environmental > Aquatic > Marine > Epipelagic | place: Germany:Helgoland, sampling site Kabeltonne... | reverse complement strand
TCAATGCGCGCTTTAAATATCTCGAAGAGAACAAAACGGAGTTACTCGACCAGATTGGGCGCGCCTATGGCGTGCTGAAGAATGTGTTTGTCATCTCTTCGAATGAAGCGATGAATTTACTATCATTGATTCGCCTGGCGGTTGATTTTGGCATGCTGCCTGACGCGAATCGCGCGGATGTGGATCGCTTGGTGATTGAGTGCCAGCCAGGGCATGTACAGTATGCCGCTCAAAAGGGAATTGAACCCGACGCGCGTGATATCGCTCGTGCCGATAAACTTCGGCAAGAATTTGATAATCTTCCGGCTCTAGCTTTTGATAAGCTCGACGGACTGGAATAAAAATATTAGGAAAATTATACGATGGAACCGATGAACAATTTCACACCTCGCGCCCAACAAGTTCTCGCACTCGCTCGCAAGGAAGCCGATCGCTTCCATCACAACTACGTGGGCACTGAACATTTACTGTTGGGGTTGATTAATCTCGGTCAGGGCGTAGCGGTTAATGTACTGCAAAAGATGGGGCTGGATTTGCAGACGGTGCGCTCAGCGGTTGAGAAGCAAGTCGGCACGGGGCCCGAGAGTAAGCCTTCGGGGAATATCCCGTACACACCGCGCGTGAAGAAGGTGCTGGCGCTGGCGGGCAAGGAGGCCAAAGCGTTGAACCATTCATACGTCGGCACGGAGCACATTTTACTCGGCTTACTTCGCGAAGGCGAGGGCGTGGCGGCACGTGTGCTGAAATCGCTGGAAGTCGATATCAAGCGCTGCCGCAATGAAATTCTGTCCGAACTCGATCCGAATTTTTCCGGTGAGCCAGAGGAAACCGCTGCGGGTGGTGCTGCTGGTGTGCCCGAGGATAAAAAAGATAGCAAAACGCCTGCGCTCAAGGCCTTTGGTCGTGACTTAACCGAGTTAGCATACAAGGGCGAACTGGATCCTGTGGTCGGACGTAAGCAAGAAATCCGTCGCGTGGTTCAGATCCTGTGTCGTCGCACCAAGAGTAACCCCGTTTTGATCGGCGAGGCAGGGGTCGGAAAGACCGCTATTGTTGAAGGGCTTGCTTTGGAAATCGCATCGGGCATTGTCCCTGAAATTCTCGCTGACAAGCGCGTGATTACACTCGATTTGGCACTGATGGTCGCTGGTACAAAATACCGCGGACAATTTGAGGAGCGGATCAAAGCGGTGATGGATGAGATTCGCCGTGCCAAAAACGTCATTATTTTCATTGATGAGCTGCATACGATCGTCGGTGCCGGTGCGGCTGAAGGGGCGATGGACGCGTCCAATATTTTCAAGCCGGCTCTGAGCCGTGGCGAGTTGCAGTGCATCGGTGCCACAACGCTGGCGGAATACCGCAAATATATCGAAAAGGATAGTGCGCTTGATCGCCGTTTCCAGTCGGTCAAGGTCGAGGCGCCTTCAATCGCAGACACTGTATTGATCTTGAAAGGGATTCGTGGGAAGTACGAGGAGCATCATAAAGTTGAGTTTACCGACGCTGCGCTGGAGGCCGCCACCAAGCTGTCCGAGCGCTACATTACTGCGCGCTTCCTGCCTGATAAAGCAATCGACATTTTGGATGAAGCCGGTGCGCGTGCGCGCATCGAGGCGTTGAAGCGGCCACCCGAAATCGAGGAGATGACCACCACGATTGAGGAGGTGTGCGCACAGAAAGAAGATGCCATTAGTAAGCAACACTTCGAAGAAGCGGCCCAGTTTCGTGACGAAGAGAAGCAGTTGCGTCAGAAGCAGGTCGACACAATCGAGGCTTGGAAACAGAGCCGCGAGGAAACCAAGATCGTGGTGGATGAAGAGGAGATGTTGCAAGTCGTGGCCGACTGGACGGGGATTCCACTGTCTCGCATAGAGCAGAAGGAGAGTAAGAAGCTCCTTAATCTCGAGAGTCATTTGCAGAGCGAAGTGATCGGCCAAAGTATGGCGACGGAGGTAATTTCCAAGGCGCTTCGTCGCTCACGTGCGGACCTTAAAGATCCGCGCCGTCCGATTGGATCGTTTATGTTTCTTGGGCCGACTGGAGTTGGTAAAACGTTGTTGGCTAAGGTTCTGGCAGAAGAGATGTTCGGCAATCAGGATGCGATTGTTCAGATCGATATGTCTGAGTATATGGAGAAGTTTGCGATCTCGCGCCTGGTCGGTTCGCCTCCAGGCTATGTCGGCTACGAAGAAGGTGGGCAACTGACTGAAGCGGTGCGCCGCAAGCCTTATTCCGTGGTGCTGTTTGACGAGATTGAGAAAGCGCATCCGGATGTCGTGCAGCTATTGCTTCAGGTCCTTGAAGAAGGTCGCTTGACTGACAGCTTGGGCCGCAAGATTGATTTCCGAAATACCATTCTGATCATGACCTCCAACGTCGGTGCGGATATTTTGCAGCGTAATACGTCGATGGGATTCGGCATCGAAGATACCGCGGAGAATGAATACGAGAAAATCCGCGAGAAGATTCTCGATGAAACCAAGCGTGTCTTTAAGCCAGAGTTCCTGAACCGTTTGAACGATTTGGTTATCTTCAAGTCTCTTGGACGGGAAGACATGAAGGCGATCGTTGAGCTTGAACTTCGCAACGTAGCGAACCGCTTGAAGGATCAGGATTTGACCTTCGATTTCACTGAAGAGGTGAAGTCCTTCCTGATTGAAAAGGGCTACGACTCTAAATATGGAGCGCGTCCGTTGCGTCGTGCGATTGAGCGTCACCTCGAAGATTCGCTGGCAGAGGCGATTCTTGGAGGCGAAATTAAGCATGGAGAAGTCATTCGCGTGGAGGTGAAGGATGATCGCCTGATCTTTGAGCAGGGCCTGCATGTTTCCGGTGCCACCGGCTCTTAGTTCTGACTTAAATAGAGGAATCTTTTCAAGCGGTGCGGAGTTGTGGGCAGCGCGAAGCTGGTAGCCTGCTTATGACTCCTTCGCCACATCCGTATTGTGGATGCTGGATCACTCCGCATCGACCTGCCATCTGCCGCCTCGGGTGGCGAGGTCGACGGGGATGTTACTCAGATATTCCTGGTTCTCGTTGCGGTAGCGACTTGGGCTGATGCCGGCGATTTTGCGGAATTGCTTGTTGAAATATTGGGGGTCGGGGATGCCCACATTAGAGCCGATTTCGTAAATGGTCAGGGTGGTGGTGGCCAGCAATGACTTGGCCTTGTCGATACGGTGGTGCAGCAGGTACTGGCTGAGCGTGGTCTGGTGTGCCTGCTTGAATTTCTTGGTTAGGGTGACGGGGGCGATGTTGACGTGTGCCGCCACCTGTGGCACCGAGAGTGGCTGGTCCAAGTTGTCATCGATCCACGCGAACAGGCTGGCCCACGAGAAATTCTTGCAGCTGCGATTTGTAGTCGATTGGCCGACGTTTAGATTGTACAGGCCCAGCAGCAGTGCCTTGAGGCGCAGGCGTGCTTCAAGTTGTACCAAATTTTCGCCGTCGTTGTGCGGGCTGTTGAACAAGCGGCTGACGAGCTGTATTTGTTCGCGATAGAACAGGCTGTTGGCACCGAAATCGAAATGACTGGGCAGCACGCATGTGCTCGAGCCTGCTGCCAGAGTCTCTTTGTAGTGGATACACCAGTGCTTACCGTTGGTATTCGATTCGATGCTGTAGACCGTGCCGCTTTGAATGCAGGTAATGTCACCTGGGCTGAAACTGAATTCTCGGGAGCCGATGCGAATACGCCCCGCGTAGTCGTGTAGATGAAGAGCATGGGTGGGGTTACGATAGGTAAATTCAAAGACGGCATTGTGTATTTCGAAGTATCCGGCGCGGTCGATGATTGGTAAATCGCTGGGGTTGGTGGAGACGTACATGCCGTAATAGATACCACTGTGGTCAATCAAGTACCAGTGGATTTTTACCACAAAATGAGGGGTTGAATGCGTGCAGATTCTACACATCTGGCATTATGCTAGCGCAGTTATTAGTTTTAACTGCACAATAACACCGAACTTCACTTGATTCTTGTGCGGCATAGCAGCCGTTGATGAGACCATTCAGTCGTGCTCGGTTGATTCGATGAAACAAATTTTATACAATGAAACGAACGATTAAATCTGTGTTATTGGCTGGGGCGCTATGCCTGAACATGCATGGCTTTGCCAAGGAGACTTTCACGCCGTATCAGGCCGGCGAAGTTCCGCAAAACCCGACGGAGCTGTGGCAGGATTATGACCCGCGCAGCGAGGCGCTGGATGTACAGGTGGTCAAGGAGTGGCAGGCCGATGGTGTGGTGACGCGTTATATTACCTACAAGGTAGGGACCTTCCAGGGCGCCGATGCCCGAGTCGCGGCTTATTACAGCTTCCCAGCGAATGGCACAAAGAACGCCGCCTTCGTGTGGTGCCACGGCGGGGGGCAGCGTGCGGAGCGTTCCCGCGGAGTGTATTTTGCCAAGCAGGGCTTTGCCACCATTGATATCAACTGGCTGGGACGTCCGGTTGAACCAGCGACAAATGTGAATACTGATTGGGGCAAGGTCGATCCGACCCAGGGGCCGCGCTTTTACGCCAAGGCCTTGCGCAAGGGATGGAAGCGTAACCTGCAGCCGGATGCGTATTCGATCGACCCGGTCGTCAGCCCGAGAAACAACAACTGGTTCCTATTGGTCACCGCGGCCAAGCGAGCGATCACATTTCTGGAACAACAACCCGAGGTGAATCCGGATCGCATTGGCATGGCCGGATTCTCGATGGGCGGTATGGTGACGTCACTCACCGCGATGGATCCTCGCCTTAAAGCGGTGGTGCCTTTTGTCGGTGGCACCGGCTACAAATACCAGGATTTCCCCGGTGATATAAAGGGCTCCAGCCTGCGCCATCACATGCAGGATTTGGACCTATACCGCAAAACGGTGGACCCGTCTGCCTATTGGCCGCTGGTCAAATGCCCGGTGTTTTTTATAACCTCATCCAACGACTTTCATTCGGCTTTTGACCGGATTTATAAGAGTATGGCCTTACTGCCACACACTGCCTGGCGGGTGAGTTGCAATATTCACGAAGATCACGGCCCCGGGCCGGAGCAGTGGGCACTGCTGATCCAGTGGTTCAATCTACACTTGAAGGAGATCAATCAGCAGATCCCGGTCACCCCGCCGAGCACGTTTAGTGTGGAGGGGCAGAGCGCGCGGTTTAGTGTGACGCCCGAGGACCGCCACCAGCGCCTACTGGATACCGAAATTTACTACTCCTATGATCCCAATGCACGCACCCGTTTCTGGACGCCCGCGGATGCTGGGCAGTCGGGCGCTACGTGGAGCGTCGAGTTGCCGGTGCACGACAAACTGCCGCTGTATGTGTTCGCGCTCTGCCGCTATGCATTGCCCAGCGAAATGGAAACGCTGAAAGGATCGACCTCCACAATTACGGTGAACTCGCTGGAGCATACCATCGTGCCCGAGCAGGTCGATTTGCAGGCACTGAATCGCCTCCATGATGGCAATGGCGTGATCGATGACTTTCAGGGTGGCATCGGTGATTGGGCAGTGCGTGAAGCGGGGCAATTACTGCGCACCTACAAATTCCAAAGCCCTGAGGTCGACCGCTCGAACCAGAAGCAGTTGTTGCTGCGAATTGATCCGGGCGGCAGCCAGTTGTCGTTGCGTCTATCGACCGGCAGCAAGAACCTGCGCAGTGATTTAAATCAGGGCAATTTCGCCTACGCCGTGAATGTCGAGGGGCAAGGTTCGCAGGATGTACGCATCGACCGGCATGACTTCAAGGCGAGTGCCAAGGGCAAAAAGGGGCAGGGCGGCAAGGCCTTGGATTGGTCGCGGATTACTCGCTTTGACCTGTCCATTATCGACCTGAGCACTCGGAAAAAAGTTGATCTGACTTCCGCCGAGGGGCTTCGCATGCTGGAACTGATTGCTTTGGTCGATGCCGAGTAGCCGGAGGTCTGATCTGCACGTATGATTCGGAAATGCAGTGCCTGCGGCATCGTGGTCGTCTTCAAGCTTGGCGGATGGGATCGTCTCTGTTGATCTGTTCACTTCAATATGTATCGCAAACGATTTTTTAGTCAGTTTAAGAATGGGGCGTTTTCGGTGTTGAATGCACTGATCGCAGGATCCGTATGCATGACTGCCGCATCGATGCTGTCGGCAACTGCGAACACGGTAGCGCCGAATATCGTGGTGGTGTTGGTGGATGATCTGGGGTTTTCGGATTTCGGCTGCTACGGCAGCGAGATCCAAACGCCGAACATTGATCGCTTGGCGAACAACGGCATCCGTTTTTCGCAATTCCTGTCCGAAAATAAATGCAACCCGAGTCGGACTTCGCTGATGACTGGGCAGTATTATATTCGCGGCTACAACGGCGGTAACACCCTCACGATTCCCGAAGGACTGCAGGCCGCGGGCTACCGCAGTTATGTCAGCGGTAAGTGGGATGTGGTGGATGGCACGCCGGGTGGACCCTTACAGCGCGGGTTTGATCATTTCTATGGCAACATCCGCGGCTGCGGCAGTCAGTTTGCCCCGCTGGGGTTGCAGCGCGATGGCAGGGGGGCCGAAGACGAGTGGCGCGACAAAACGGATTTTTATTTCACGCATGCGATTACCGAGCAGGCCAACCGCTACATCGCGCAGACGCCGGATGACACGCCGCTATTCTTGCTGGTGTCGTACACCGCGCCGCACTGGCCACTGCATGCTTTGCCGCAAGACATTGCCAAATATGAGGGGCGATATGCCGAGGGCTGGGATGTCCTGCGTGCCAAGCGGCTGCAGCGCATGAAGGCGATGGGCCTCGTGTCGCAGGACACGCCCTTGCCGCCGCGCAATGGCAACGGCGCGGCTTGGGAGGATGTGTCCCATCAGGACTGGGAGCAGCGCCGTATGGAGGTGTATGCGGCGATGGTCGATGCGGTTGACCAGGGCGTCGGGCACCTGGTGCAGCAATTGGCCCAGAGCGGCCGCTTTGAAAATACTTTGTTGATGGTGTTGTCTGACAATGGCGCTTCGGCGGAGCATTATGGCGCCGATCAGACCGGGCGCTTTCTGAATGCAGCCACGCGTGACGGGCGTCCGCTGCGTGTCGGCAGCGTGCCGTCGATCATGCCGGGGGCCGAGGATACATGGCAGAGCGTGGGCCCCAATTGGGCGTTTCTCAGTTCGACTCCGTTCAGAATGTATAAGGGCTACGAGCATCAAGGCGGGCATGCGGTGCCATTGATTATGCACTGGCCGCAGGTCATTGCCGACGGCGGGCGTATTTCGGATGAGCTGTGCCATGTGATCGATCTGTTGCCGACTGCCCTGGACGCCGCAGGCGTGTCCTATCCAGAGACTGTTGATGGCCGTAGTATTGATGCCGCCGATGGCAAAAGCCTGCTTCCAGTGTTGCGCGGCGAGTCACGCGAGGGGCATGACAGTCTGTACTGGGGCTCCATTTTCGGCAAAGCCATCCGGCAGGGGCCGTGGAAACTGCTGCGGTCACGTAGCAAGCCGTGGGAACTCTATAATATGACGACTGATCGCACCGAGTTGCACGACGTAGCCGCGCAGCATCCGGAGAAAGTCCAAGACCTGATATGGCAATGGCAGGCGTGGCGTGATACCGTGCAGTTGCCGCAAGCATGGCGCGACCCGAAGGTTTTTTTAGATCAATAATCCCCCAGCGCTCAGAGTCGCTTCGAATCTTAAATCACGACCCGAATACCCTATGATACAACGACAGATACATTTAATGATGACTGTGGCAGTGTGTGCTGGTAGTTCGATCAGTGTCGGCATCGCCGAAGCGGGCGAGGTGCTCCAAGCCAGTGTGCCAAGCGAGCATTCGCAACCGCTGCCGGCTGCGCTCAGTACCGCGAATGCGCAACCGAACATTATCCTGATCCTAGCCGATGATATGGGTTATGGGGATTGTGCGGTGTATAACCCTGAGTCCAAAATCAAGACGCCACATATCGATCAGCTCGCTCAGGAAGGCCTGCGCTTTACCGACGCCCATTCGGCGGCGAGCACTTGCACGCCATCCCGCTATGGTTTGCTGACCGGCACCAATCCGGTCCGCACTGGGGTCTTGAATACCTTGCTCAGTCGTGGCGATCCAATCATTGACGCAGAGGAAAAGACCTTGGCTGATTTGTTGCGGGATCAGGGCTATGTGACGCGTATGGTTGGCAAGTGGCATCTGGGGTTTGATTCGGACAAGCGCGGTAAAAAAGCGCATGTGGATTTGACCCAACCACTGACCGGCGGCCCGCTGGATCGCGGCTTTGATTCCTTTTATGGGCTCCATTCTTCACCGGGCTCCAGCCCCTTGTGTTTTACTCGTGATCGGCGTGTGCTGGCATTGCCGACTGCAGAAGGTACCATCACCAAACACAAAGCTGATGGCTCAACGACTCAGGTAAAAGTGATGATGGCGCCGGGCTATCGACCGCAAGATGCCAGCCCGTCATTCTGCCACGAGGCGCTTAAAATGATACGAGAGCAGGCGGCAGCAACCGATGCAACGCCTCTGTTTTTGTATTACGCGTCACCAGCGCCGCACCAGCCGTGGGCACCCACTGAGGCTTTCAAGGGCAAGAGCGGGCTGGGGGTTTACGCGGACTACGTGATGCAGTTGGATGACGTAGTCGGGCAGATCAATAGCGCCTTGCAGGAAACCGGTCTCGATCAAAACACACTGTTGATTTTTACCAGCGACAACGGCACCGGACCTAAGGCGGTGGAGGTGATGGCTCAAAGCGGACACGCTTCCTCGGCGACGCTGCGAGGGGCGAAGGCAGACAGTTGGGAGGGCGGTCACCGTGTGCCGTTTATTGCCAAGTGGCCCGCCCGAATTGCGGCCAATCAACAGACGTCTGCGGTGATTAATTTTACCGACCTGTTTGCGACCTTTGCGGAGCTGCTGGCAGTCGATCCGGCAACGCATTACCCTGAAAGTGGGGCGGATAGTCATAGCTTCCTGCCTGTACTGTTTCAGCCGACCGAAACCTACCAGCGTCCGGGGATGATGTTTAACCGTGGCGGCGTGCGTGATGGCGACTGGAAACTGGTCTCCAAGTCCAGGGTCCGTAAGATGGAAGCCGTCAAGCGGTCGCAATTTGAACTGTACGATCTGGAAGCGGACCGCTCCGAGCGAAATGATTTAACTAAAGCCAACCCCGAAAGAACCGAGCGACTGTTCAAGGCCTATACGGACTATGCGCAGCGCCGGGAATTAAAATAGCCCATTTAAATTAAGGATAATTATGAGAAAACTACTACAGAAAACAGGCATCTTGACCGCGGGATTGCTGCTATCATGGAACGCTGCCGCGGCTGAAAAGCCGAATATTATCCTGATTATGGCCGATGATCAGGCCAAGCAGGCCATTGGCTGTTATGGCAACACGGATATTAAAACTCCGGGCTTGGATCGCTTGGCGGAAGAAGGCATGCGCTTCGAGCACGCACTGACGCCGAATTCCTTTTGCACACCTGCTCGTGCCGCAGTGCTGACCGGCAAATATTCGCACAAGAATGGTGTGATTAAACTGAATGAACCGTTCGACGGTTCTCAGCAAACGTTTCCTAAGTTGTTACAAGCCGGTGGTTACCAGACTGCGCTGTTTGGCAAGTGGCACCTGCTCACACAGCCGACCGGCTTCGACCATTATTGTGTGATGAAGATGCAAGGGATGGCAAAGAATCCGGTTGTTTTTGAGCCGCAGCATGAATGGATTGCCTGGTCCGGAAAGGATCGCAAGTCCGCGTTCAAGGGGGGGCGCCGTATTCAGGGCTACAACAACGATGTGATGACCACCGAGGCCTTAACTTGGCTGCAGGAGAAGCGTGATGCGAGCCAGCCGTTTTGCTTGCTGCTGCACCCCAAGCCGCCCCATGCGCCATACGATCCGCCGAAGAAATATGAGGACTTTCTCAAAGATGTGACGATCCCCGAGCCGGCGACCCTGCTGGACGATTATGAAGGACGCACGCCTGCGGCGATCAAGCATTTGATGAATGCCAATCGTATTCTGCTGGGGCCTCCATTTCAGAAGTATCGTAAGCAACTGGAAACAGAAAATCCTAACATCACCGAAGACGAACTGACGCGGGCGATGTATCAGGAGTACATTAAGGGGTACTACCGCTTAGTGAAGTCGGTAGATGACAATGTGGCCCGGGTGCTGGAGTATCTAGATGAAAGTGGCCTGGCTGAAAATACCTTGGTGCTGTTTACCTCGGACCAGGGCTTTTCACTGGGCGAGCATGGGTTTTATAACAAGCAGTGGATGTACGAGCCGTCGCTGCACCAGCCTTTGCTGGTGCGTTATCCGGGGGTGATCGACGCTGGCGCGGTACATGAATCGATGGTCAACCACGTCGACCTCGCACCAACGCTGCTCGACTTTGCCGGGCTGCAGATTCCCGATGATTTACAGGGCTACTCACTGAAGCCTATCTTAAAAGGCAAAGCGGATAAGGTCCGCGAGGCGTCCTATTACCATTTTTATGAGCATGGTCGCCGCCTGCCGGAAATGGTCGGGGTGCGTACTGAGCGCTACAAGCTGATTCATTACCCGACCATGGACGATCCCTACAAATGGGAGCTGTTCGATTTGGAAAAGGATCCTGATGAGCTGCAGAATGAGTATCGTAATCCTGAGTTTAAGGAGGTGCGTGAGCGCATGGAAGTTGCCCTGCGCAAGCTGATTACGGACTTGGAAGATCCGGTCGAGCTGCCCGATTTGATGTAGCTGCCGCTGCGTTCGCGCTTCATGTCTACAACCAAACTGTTAGCCTTCGATCTGTTATGAATATCAGTTCTGATTTAAAATAGGTGGCGTGTGCGACCATTGTTTTGATTAGCCATTCGGTCGGTCATACCGAGTCTCCTGTGGCATCGGAGCACGGTGCTGCGGGGGATCGTGATCCGTCTCCGTGGCGAAGCTTGCAGTGCTCAATCAATTCGGCTCCCAAAAAAGTGATGATCTGAAGATTAGAAAAGTACTATGTTTATAAAAAATGGAGTGGTGAAATTATCCGCAGTATTAGTATCTGCTTTGATGGCTCTAAGCGCGGTCCAGGCAGAAACCGTAGGTAAGCCAAATATCATTCTGATCATGGCAGATGATATGGGTTATGAGTGTGTCAGTGCCCATGGCTCGGCGACGTTTCAGACGCCGGTATTGGACAAGTTGGCTGAGGCTGGAGTGCGTTTTGAGCATTGTTACTCGCAGCCGCTGTGCACGCCGTCGCGGGTGAAAATCATGACAGGCATCAACAATGTGCGCAACTATGTGCAATTCGGAACGTTGCCGCGCACTCAAACTACCTTCGCCAATCTGCTCCAAAACAACGGCTACGCCACCTGCATTGCAGGCAAGTGGCAATTGGGGCGGCAGGCGGATGCCCCGCAGCACTTCGGCTTTGATGAATCCTGTCTGTGGCAACACACGCGCAAGGCGAGAGATGCGCACAAGCGCGACACGCGCTATTCAAATCCACAGTTGGAAATCAATGGTCAGCCGGTGGACTACAGTACTGCAGAGTTCGGGCCGGCAGTCGCCACCGAGTTTATCTGTGACTTTATTGAGCGGCATCAGGATCAGCCTTTTCTGGTGTATTACCCGATGATTCTGCCACACAGCCCGTTTGTGCCGACCCCCGACAGTAGGGATCCGAACAGTACAAACAATCAGACAAATTTCCAGGATATGGTGGCGTATATTGACCAAATGGTCGGTCGGATTACCGCCAAGCTCGATGCGCTGGGGATGCGCGAAGAGACGCTGGTGCTGTTCACCGGCGACAATGGCACCTCTGGTGCGATCAAGTCAGTCTTCAATGGGCGCCCGTTTCAAGGCGGCAAAAGTCAGATGACCGATGCCGGTACGCATGTGCCGCTGATCGCCAGTTGGCCGGGGACGATTGCCGAGGGCAAGGTGTTGGACCATCTGGTTGATTTCAGTGACTTCCTACCCACGCTCTGTGAGGCGGCCGGTGTGACTGTACCAGCCGACCTGCAGATCGACGGACGTAGTTTCCTGCCGCAGCTCAAAGGCGAGCTGAACGAGGACGCTCGTGACTGGGCGTACTGCTGGTATTTGTCCAAGCAGGGGGTCGTGCAGGAGTGGGCGCGCACGCAACGCTACAAGTTGTATCGCACCGGTAGCATGTACGACATTAGCCACGATCCGTTGGAAAAACAGCCGCTTCGCACTATGACGCCTGAAGCGACTGCGGCGCAGGCGCTGCTGCAACAGGCACTGGATCAATACACCGATGCGCGGTCTGCGGAGGAGGGCGGGTTGTAATAAATTCAATAAAACGTATAAGCTTAAAGCGCTGTGCCGTTGCACTTGCGGTCCACCTGTTCGTCGCGTGTTCGTGGATGGCGCCGACTGCCTCATTGTGAGGAGATGGATCCGAGCCCTTATTACATGCAGTATCAGCAAACGATGAAGCAGTTTGAGATTTCCTCTTGGCAAACAGCTGAATTATGAGCACCTTTTTTCTTTTTTGACTTACCTTAATCTATGAAAACTAAAATCCAAATCGCTGCGACTGCAGTGACCTTGGCGTTGTGCTGCGGGGTTACCCTCTTTGCTGCCGACCCGCAACCGAAAATTGTGTGCATTCTAACGGATGATGCAGGCTCGCAGGATGCTGCCTGTGATTCTAGTGCAGCGCAGGAGGAGGAATCGAACCTCGAAACTCCGAACACGATGGCTTCGCTTGGCTCACTGCAAGGTAGCAAGCCGAACATCATCGTGGTGCTGACTGACGATCAAGGCTACGGTCAGCTCGGTTGTCAGGGCCACCCTTGGTTGGAGACGCCGCACATCGACGCGCTGTCCCGCGAGAGTGTCGTGTTTGACGATTTTCATATGAGCCCGACCTGTTCGCCGTCGCGCGCCGCAATATTGACGGGCAATGTGCCGTTTAAGAGTGGTGTGACGCATACCGGTGGTGCTCGCGCAAGGTTGGCGCTTTCGGCAGTCACGCTTCCGCAGTATTTAAAGCAGTCCGGCTACACTTCTGGCATCTTCGGCAAGTGGCACCTAGGTTTGGAGGAAGCCTATCAGCCGGGCGCGCGCGGGTTTGACGAGGTCTTTGTTCATGGCTACGGCGGCATCGGGCAGCCGTTGGATGTGCCGCAAAACAAGTACGTCGATCCGGTCATCCGTCATAACGGCAGCTTTGTGAAAACCAAAGGCTTCTGTACAGATGTGTTCTTTTCCCAGGCGCTTGCTTGGATCGAGCAGAATAAAGAAAAGCCATTTTTTGCCTTTATCTCTACCAACGCGCCGCACAGTCCGTTTGTCGCACCCCAGGATAAACGGGAAAAATTCAGCCGTTATGGTTTCAAGGATTCTCAGCAGGGATTCTACGGCATGATCGAGAATATCGACGACAATGTCGGCCGCTTGATGGCGTGTTTGCAAGCGTGGGATCTGGATGAGGACACACTGGTGGTGTTCCTGTCGGATAACGGCTTTGTTTCAGCCGGAACAGGGTCGGGCACGCTGGGGATTCGAGACGGAGAACCATTGGTCGCGTTTAATGCCGGCTTAAAAGGCGCCAAGAAGAGTCCCTATGAGGGCGGGACCAAAGTGCCAGCGTTTTTTCGTTGGAAAGGTGTGTTGCAGGCTGGCGGGGTTAGCCAAGCATTGACCGCACATATCGATCTCCTTCCCACACTGGTGGAACTTGCGGGTGGTGACGTGCCGCAAGCAGTCGACGGCAAGAGCTTGCTTCCGTTGTTGCAGAACTTGGATGCGCCTTGGGACGATCGTCACTTGTTCTTTCACATCGGTCGTTGGGGCCGCAATCAAGCGGATAAGTCCAAGTATGACAAGCGCCCCGGACGCGCTGGATTCGCGCTGCGAAGTGCGCGCTATCGCTTGGTGAACCATGATGAATTATACGATATTCAGAACGACCCCGGTGAAAGTGAAGATATCTCGGCTCAGAAGCCAGAAGTGCTGCAGGAGCTGCGAGCGGCCTATGATCAGTGGTGGGATGAAGTCCGGCCCCATATGGTTAATGAGGGCCATCAGGATATGAATCCGAACCCTTATCATATTCAGTATAAGCAACAATTGAAGCAGGGCGAGATTTCCGCTTGGCAAACACCCGAATTATAAGCAGAAAAATCCTCGAATAACTTACCTCAAACTATGAAAAATAAAATCCGAATCGCTACGACGGCATTGGCGTTGTGCAGCGGGGCTAGCCTCTTCGCATCTGCGCCGCAACCGAATATTGTGCACATCCTAACGGATGACTTAGGCTGGCAGGATGTTGCCTGCTATTACCGTGCAGAGCAGGGTAAGGAGTCGATCTACGAAACGCCGAATATGGACCGTATGGCCAAGGACGGCATGCGCTTCATGCAGGCGTATTCGCCAGCACCAACCTGTGCGCCGTCCCGTGCGGCTTATTTATCCGGCCGCACGACATTGCGCACCGGCGTTTATCACGTATTAGGCGGTTGGCCAGTCCGTGCACGGACTGCGAACCACAAATACATTGACCCCGCTTATTCAGGTCGCCTGCCGATGGATGCGCCGACCATTGCCAATTCTCTAAAGGATTCCGGCTATGTGACGGCCCACATTCAGAAAATGCATGTCGGTGGCATTCATCACGGGTTCCCCGGACCGCTCGATTACGGTTTTGACTTCAGTTGGACCACGGGCGCGCGTATGCGTTACAATGACGCGGAACTGTGGGATCCTAGCGACAAAAAACGCGCTGACTACCAAGGTATTTGGGCGCCTTTGAAGCCGCGTCATACTGATTTCCCTTCCAGCCGTGATCCGAATGCACCCTATGCACTGGATGAAGACGATCGCCCCTTCGACAGTGTTGTCGACCTTGCGGTGCGCTGGATGGATAAGGTTCGTGATGACGGCAAGCCGTTCTTTGTTAACTTCTGTCCTTCGTTTGTACACGGGCCGATTGCGACCCGCGACCGCAAGCGCCTAGAGCATTATTGTAAGAAGATGGGATATGAATTCCCGACCGATGCCGGACGTCTCACGGACAAGACCAAGGGGCAGGTAAATCCCTATTATGCGGCGATGATCGACAGCCTCGACTGGCAGATCGGCAAACTTATCGCGTTCCTTGAAGCGACCGATGATCCGCGCAATCCAGGCCATAAGCTGATCGACAATACCTATATTATGGTCAGCTCCGACAACGGTGGTTCGGTGCACGCCGGAACCATCACGGGGATGGAAGCTTGTGCGGATAATTCGCCGTTGCGTGACGGCAAAAAGTCGATGTTTGAGGGCGGACTGCGTATCCCGTTCATCATTCAGGGCCCTGGGATCGAAGCCGGTAGCGTCAACCAGACGCCGATCAATCTGATCGACATGCTTCCTACCTATGTGGCGATGGCGGGTCAGAACGACTGGAAAGAAATCGATGTGGATGGCTGCAACGTACTGCCGGTCATGCTCGGGCAGCAGAAAGAAGTATTTCAGGCTGATGGTCGCGTACGTGACACAATGCTCTATTCGTTTCCGATTGAGCATGTCGGCAGCAGCGTGATCCGTAAGGGCGACTGGAAACTCATTCTCAATCACGTTGAGGAAATGAACGGTTTGCCGCAGGTGCAGTTGTATCGCATTAATAATGCAGACGGATCCGTTTCCGATATCGGCGAGAAGAACAACCTGGCGGAGTCGCACCCTGAAAAGGCGAAGGCGCTGCGTGAAGAGCTGGAGGCGTGGCTCAAAAAGTACCAGTCTCCATTGCCGTATAAAAACGCTCAGTTGGCCAAGAATCCGCTTGCCGGAACTGAACAGGTACCGGCGATGGTCGAAAAGACCACCGATGGCTCTACGATCCGTATGCGAGTCGAGACAGGCGCAAATAAGGCGCGTATTGTTGAAGCACGCTTGATCTATACCACCAACGGAACTGATGAGCTGCGCACGAACAAACATTATGAAGAGTGGTTTCCTGCTCCGGCCACGGTACTTGTCGACGGTGCCGAGGCGGTTGTTCCGCCGGGCATGACGCATGGTATCCTTTATCTGCGTGACGAGAACGGTTTCATGGTGGCGTCCGAAGCAATGGAGCCGCGTATGACTCCGGGCAGTGATATATGGGCTAAGGGTACCGAGTTTATTCAAGATGGTTACGCCTATCGTCCCGGCTTGATTGCCTTGATTGAAACCGGCCGCGCCGCGCAGAAAAAGGCGAACAATTGGCGCAAACGCCTGCTACGCTCCGACCAGGATGTCAGTGACTTGGCTCTAGCGCTCGCCGCCGCCGAGGAGGTTTCTACACAGCCGGTAGAGGAAAAGACCTACGCTCAAGCGATTCGCGACCTGCGCAACGCGATTCGTGCGCTGGACGTGCCTGAGGCACGACTGGATGTGTTGAATCAGTTCAAGGCGCCTAAGTGGGCTGCACAATAAGCTGAACTATTTTCATCGTGAACTTAAATGGACGTCTCCTTTGCTTGCTCATTCTGCTGGCCAGTGGAGGCGCCATGTTTGCGATGAATTCGAAATCTCAGATAGCCGCGTCCGCGTCGCCTGATCCTTACGCCAATGAAAGTAAGGAGCAGCGCGACGCGCGTATGGCGTGGTGGCGCGATGCCCGCTTCGGCATGTTCATTCACTGGGGTGTCTACGCCGTTCCGGCCGGCACCTACGGTGACAAACGTATTGGAGGCATCGGTGAGCACATCCTTCGCTATGCCTCCATTCCGCTCGAGGAGTACCAAGGCTATGCCAAGCAGTTTAATCCGGTAAACTATGATCCGGATGCCTGGGTGCGTTTGGCGAAGGCGGCGGGAATGAAATATATCGTCATTACTGCTAAGCATCATGACGGCTTTGCGCTGTTCGACTCCAAGGTGTCGGACTGGGATGTGGTTGACGCCACTCCATATGGCAAGGATCTGATTGCACCGCTGGCGGCTGCCTGTGAGAAGCACGGCATCAAGCTGGGCTTGTACTACTCACAAGCGCAGGACTGGATTCAGGGCGGCGCCATTCAAGGCGACGGTCCGTGGGTGGCTACGCAGCAACCTGATCAAACCATGGATGACTATATTGATCGGATCGCTGTGCCGCAGGTGAAAGAGATCCTTAGCAACTATGGACCGATTTCGGTGCTGTGGTGGGATACCCCAGTGGCGATGACGCGGGAGCGTGCAGCCAAGTTGATCGAGCCACTGAAGTTGCAGCCGGGCATTATTCATAACAACCGTCTCGGCGGCGGGTTCAAGGGTGACACGGACACGCCCGAGCAGCACATCCCCTCTGATGTGGATGAGCACGATTGGGAGTCCTGTATGACCATGAACCGCACATGGGGCTACAAATCCTATGACACCAACTGGAAGTCGACCGAGACCTTGGTGCGTAATTTGGTAGACATCGCCAGTAAGGGCGGCAACTACCTGCTAAATATCGGGCCGAAGGCGGACGGGGCCGTCCCCGCTGCGAGTATCGATCGTCTGCAGGCGCTTGGCGCGTGGATGCAGGTGTACGGTGACGCCATCTACGGCAGTCAAGGCAGTTTATTTGCCCGTCCTGGATGGGGGCGGGTGACCCGGAAGTCGGACCCTGCAGGCACTATTCTGTATTTGAATGTATTCGACTGGCAGGACGACGGTCGGTTGTTTGTGCCGGTTGGCAACGAAGTGCTTTCGTGCGTACTCCTCAATGATCGCGAACAAACTTTAGAAGTTGAGCGCGGCGCAGGAGGACTCACGATCACCATGCAGGGCGATGCCCCTGATCCGATTTGTTCGGTGATCGAAGTTCGCTTGCAAGGCGAGCAAGTGTTGACCGGTGAAAATATGCTGCGTCAGGCACAGGACGGCAACGTGTTGCTGACCGCGGAGCAGGCTACGTTTGATGGTGCCGGCAACTGGATGGGCATTGATAACCATCACCGCTCGATTCACGGCTGGGTGAACGACAAAGCTTGGGTGAGCTGGACGTTTACTCTCAATCAGGTGGGCACGTATCGCATCGAGTTTGATCTCGGTACCGAAGGCGAGAATGCCTGCACGATCACGGTCGACGGCCAAACTTTACCGGTTGCGCTGCCAAAAACGGAAAGCCCGTATCATTTCAAAAAAATGCAGGCTGGTTCAGTCCGTCTCGATCATCCCGGCGAGGTCACGCTGCGGATCGAACCCGTCGCTGGGCAATGGAAGAAAGTCAACTTACGCGCGGCACGGTTGCTGCCGGTTGGTCCGTCTGAATAGTGCAGCGACTTGGCGCACATTATTTCGTGTCGACATATTCTGACCGTTCGTTGAAAGTTAGTTTTATATGTGCGATGTCTGCACATGCTGTCTGTTTAACCTAGTAAAATATGAAGAAAGCTATTGTCTTAAAAGTGTGTGCCGCCCTTGGTTCGCTGTCGATTGTCACCGGAGCTTTGACTGCGGCGCCCGCTGAGCGTCCGGAAAAGCCCAATGTGGTTTTAATTTATACCGACGACCTAGGTTGGCAGGACGTGAAATGTTACGATATTGACGAGACGACTCCGATGGAGACGCCGAATATCGATGCACTCGCCACTCGTGGCGTGTTGTTTCGCAATTCGTATTCACCGGCTCCTACCTGCGCGCCCAGTCGTTGCGCAATGATTAGCGGCAAGCATCCAGCTCGACTGCAGAAAACACACGTCAAAGGAGGGACGCCACCTGTAGCATCTCGTGATCTCGATCGGATCATGGCGCCATGGTTTAGTGGTCGATTGCCGGTTGAAGAGATGACGATCGCGACCGCATTGAAAAAAAACGGTTATCGGACCGGACATAGTGGTAAGTGGCATATTGCCGTCAGTCATAATGCCTACCCTCAGCCCCAGGATCATGGGTTTGACGTTACTTTTAGCGGTCGTGGTGCGAATAACAAGATGAAGCCAGATCGCTTGGCCGATTTCGCGACCACAGATGAGAAGGACCCATACCGTTTAGACGACGCTGGATTTCCTCGTGATGACGTCACGGTCAACGCACTTAAGTTTATTGATGACTCCAAGGCGGAACCGTTTTTCCTCTATTATGCGTCTTGGCTGGTGCATTACCCGATCCAAACACGTAGTAAAGAGTTGCTGCAAAAATACTGTGAAAAGCTGGGCATGGACTTCCTGACGAACCCGGATTATCTGCCTAAAAATGGGGAGCAAAGGAATCCGTATTACTGTGCGATGGTGGAGATGCTCGATGCTTATGTTGGGCACCTGATGGAGTACCTTGAGCAGACCGATGATCCGCGCTGGCCGGGACACAAATTGATTGAGAATACTTATGTGATTTTCTCGTCAGACAATGGCGGTTGTACGGGCTCTGGTGAGACCTACACCACTAATGCACCATTGAGCAAAGGTAAGAGTAGTGCGAAAGAGGGAGGCACACGTGTGCCATTAATCATCGCTGGTCCTGGTATCAAACAAGGTGTCGATTCGAATGTGTTGACCACTGGACTCGATTTTTATCCCACCATTTTGTCCTGGACCAAGGCGAAGACCGCTAGTGAGTTGGTACTCGATGGCTGTGATTTGTCTACGCTGCTGACTGCTGACCCCGCTGATGCATCGCTGGTCAAGGATTCGTCGGGTACTGTGCGTAATTCAATTATGCACCACTTCCCGCATGGAGATCCGCAGTCTACGATCCGTATCGGTGGTTATAAACTGATCCATAACTATTTTGGCCGGTATGGAAACGCTAAGGATCCTTACCCGGAATTCGAGCTCTATCAACTGTATGACGAAAAGGGTAAGCGGGTTGATATCGAGGAAGCAAAAAACCTAGTGGAGAGCATGCCTGAAAAAGCTGAATCTATGCGCAAACAGCTCGTTGCTGAGTTAGAGTCTATGGACGCATCGCTACCGTATCTGAGCCCGCTCACGATTCGCAATCTACCAGGCAAAGAAAAGGTGTGTTCCCCTCAAAAAGCAGAACGCAAGGGGCGTCTCGTTTCTGTCTCCTTCAAAGAAAACGGAGCCAAAGTAACTGGCGGCTACCTGATGTACACCCTGAATGGTGGGCAGAGCTATGAAGAGTGGGAACGCAAACCGGCTGAACTGATTGTAGACGGTTTACTCGTTGCTGAGCTTCCTGAGGGAGCCACGCATTACCTGTTCAACTTGGTCGATGAAAACCGCTTCCTAGTTTCCTATCCGCAGGTGGATATGGACGGCAAGGTCAGGGCAGAGAAAACCAAGTACTCCAGTTTCGCCCTGAAAGCGGACAAGTAACGGTTGATGGATTTAAAGAATACTCATTAAAAAATTATTATGCGAAAAATTACTAAAATTGCCACGGGTCTGAGCATCGCGTGCAGCCTTTTCTGTACCTCGGTCTCTGCTGCGCAAGAACCGCTGAAGGAAAATGATCGAATTGTCTTTTTGGGGGATTCGATCACCGCACAGGGAGCGCGGGACGGTGGTTACGTTACATTGGCTGCTGAGGTCGTTGCGAAGACTTATCCAGATCTTAACATTCAAGTGATTGGTGCTGGGGTCGGTGGCCATAAAGTGGCCAACTGTCAGAAGCGCTTGGACAGTGATGTGCTGCAAAAGAACCCAACGATTGTGATGATCTATATCGGCATCAATGATGTCTGGCACTGGACCCATCCGAAAGTCGTGGCACGCGGCAAAAAAGGCACCACGCCGGAGGCTTTTGAAAGTGGCCTCAAGGACATGATTGCACAGATCCAAAATGTTGGGGCGCGTGTCATCCTTTGCACGCCTTCGGTGATCGGTGAAAAGTCGGACGGCTCCAACCCTGAAGATAAGATGCTCGACCAGTATGCGGATATTAGTCGCAAGGTTGCCCAAGAGACTGGCTCACAGTTGCTCGATATTCGAAAAGCATGCATTGAGTATCTCAAGGGACACAATCCAGATCAGGCTGAAGAAGGCATCCTGACCTCGGATCGCGTGCATATGAATGCGGAAGGCAATCGCTTTCTGTCCACGCTGGTGCTCGAGGCCTTGGGTGTGCCGAGCGCGTGTTGCGGTGCGGTAAACCATTGATTGTTGAGCATAGCAGGTGCTGACTGTATGAATCAGGCCGTCCTTGATGAAGAAGTCATCAAGGGTGGCCCACGATCGGGCTTCAGCTGAAGCCCGATTTTTTTATTCCATAGTCTCCGATTTTTGCCCCGCCACAAAAGATAAAATAGGTGGTCAAGAAACTGATTGCTGTTGTAGCCGCGCTTGCAGGTTTACTTGCTAGTGGAGCCTCGTTTGCGACACCCAAGCGGGATACGTCACAGCTCGATCGTGCGGTACAAGCGGCGCAGGCCATCGATGCTCAGGGTGCCTTCGAGCTCGAAGCGTGTTACCTCGCCATGGTTCGAGTGCGTAATGAGATCCGTCGTTTCGATGGCATCGCCCCGCAAGCCGACCTCGAAGTCTTCAATTTCTTCCCGCGGTTGATCTCAGTAAATGGTAAGACGCCGCTGCATTCGACCGCCATCGCGATCGTTTTGTGATTTTATAAGCAACATCTTTGCGGCAGTACGAGGGATGCGGCGATTTCGGCACTGGGTAGAATGTTTTGAGCGTGGCGTTCGCCGTCCATTGTTGTCGTGTGCGCAGTCCCTTTGTGGGCGGCGCAGGCTGACGATAAGCTTCCTTTTTTTCTTGGGATCGTGTGCCGCTGTCTGCGCATCTCGGTATCGGCGAAGGCTTGCAGCCAAAACAGTATGACTTCTAGCGCAGCATTTTAGCTTGATTGGGCTTACGGCCGGTCGGGTTCGCAACGGCAGTGCTGAACTGCATACGGCTAACGCCGCTCGCGCGATGAAGGCGCGCAAACCGGCAGTGAAGGTCTTGTTTTATTGGGCCAGCGACAAGCCGAAGCATCAGTCGAAAATATGCGCGGGCATTCGGCATGGAGAAAGCCGCCGCGATGAATGATGCCGTGTTTGCCATGCTGCGGGAGGCGAGACAGAAGGTGGGGGCGGACAAGCTAGTGGTCTTCAACCCGCTGCATGCTACCGATTGGAAACGGCCTCCACTTGAGCGCGAACAGTTGCCAGTCACTGATGCTGCAATGATTGACGACTTGGACCGCGGCGCGAAGGCGAGGCAGCAAAGTGTGGCATATATGGTCAATACGCTCGATGCGATGCCTTCTGCTGCTAGGGCTGGTAAGGTCATCCTCTTTAAAGTATGGCCGGACTGTACGAGGCAGTGGCGAAATGACCCGAAGGTAAAAAGGCGATGTCACTGCAAGATATGCGGTGCGCGATGGCTGGACTTTTCGGCGTGAATTCAAGCACGCGTCTGTGTTGGTCGACTTTGAAAATAAAAGTGCGCAGACCGATTGGAGGTGATGGCTCTCAAGTGACAATGTGGGACGGCTTGTAGTGGCACTCTACGAGGTCTTGAGTGTGTGAATGGGGCGCGGTTGTGCACAACGAACCATCGACAATAATCGTAGTTTAGAAAATTAAAGGTGAGGTGTGCTATTGCTATTGATGCTCATCTTCATTTAGGCATTCTGACGTCACTCTTGTTTTGGAAATACCCCATTGTTAGCCCATGCAATTGACTCATTCTTTTCGGTTCCGTACGCCCCTTGAAAACCCTTTGAACCTGTGCGATTACAAAACTACTTGGGCGATCCGAGTGCGGAAGCCCGTCTGATACACAGCAATGGAATACGTTAGCAACGCAGATCTAAGATGAATAAAATAATTATATTTTCCGGTATATTGCTAAGCTTAAATGCCTTCGGTCAGGCAGCAATTTCGCGGGATTCAGCGGTTCAGGCGCGCCCTAATATTATGTTTATTCTGTCAGATGACCATTCGAAGAATGCCATCAGTTGTTACGGTAATACCGATATTCAGACCCCGGGGCTCGACCGCTTGGCCGCCGAAGGTATGCGTTTCAATCATGCGCTTACCCCAAACTCTTTTTGCACTCCGGCCCGTGCGGTCGTGTTGACCGGCAAATATTCCCATCGCAACGGTGTCACGCATTTGAATCAGTCCTTCGACGGCAGCCAACCGACCTTTCCTAAGCTGCTGCAGGCGGCAGGCTACAGCACCGCGTTGTTCGGCAAATGGCATCTGCTCTCCGAGCCGACTGGGTTTGACCATTACTGCGTGATGAAAATGCAGGGTATGGCGCAGAATCCCAAGGTCTGGGAGCCGAATGCCCCGTGGGTGGCGTGGTCAGCGAAAGATCAAAAGAGTGCCTTTAAGGGCGGCCGGCGCTTACAAGGCTATAACAACGACGCGATCACCGACGAGGCGTTGAATTGGCTGGAGAACCGCGATCAAGCCAAACCATTCTGTATGTTGCTGCACCCTAAGCCACCTCATGCACCCTACAGTCCAGCGAAACGCTACGAAGATTTCCTGAAGGATGTCTTCATTCCCGAGCCAGCTACCTTGCTGGATGATTACGAGGGCCGCACACCGGCAGCGATTTCGGCCACCATGCGCAGTAACCGCATTATCCTCAACCCCGCGTTCAAGCCGATGCGTGCCAGGATTGAGCAGGCCACCCCCGGTATTTCCGAAGATGAACTGACGCGTCAGATGTATCAGGAGTATATCAAGGGATACTACCGTCTGGTGATGGGGGTGGATGATAACATCACCCGTGTCCTCGATTACCTCGAACAGAGTGGTCTCGCCGAAAACACACTGGTGATTTATACGTCGGACCAAGGATTCTCGTTGGGCGAGCATGGTATGTACAATAAGCAGTGGATGTACGAAGCTGCCTTGCATCAGCCGCTCATTGTTCGCTTCCCTAAGAAAATCAATGCGGGTGCGGTGCACGATTCTATGGTCAGTCACGTCGACATGGCGCCCACTTTGCTCGACTATGCCGGTCTGCCGATTCCGGATGATATGCAGGGCTTTTCACTCAAGCCGATTCTCGAGGGGCGTGCTGAGAAAGTACGCGACGCCTCGTATTATCATTTTTATACTCATGGAAATAATAATCTTCCTGAAATGATCGGCGTGCGCACCAAGGACTTCAAACTGATCCACTATCCGGCGATGAGCGAAGCGTACCAATGGGAACTGTTTGACTTGAATCGCGACCCGGACGAAATGAACAATTTGAGCAACAATCCCGAGTATCAATCCGTTCGGCAGCGCATGCTGGTCGAGCTGAAGCGACAGATCGAGACATTGGAAGATCCGGTTAAAGTACCCGGACTCATGTAAGCGAATGTCATATTGTCTTTATATTTATAATAAAAAAAATACTTACAAAAACCATGATGAAACGATTAATAAATAAACAAGTCTTGTTGGTGGGCACGGCGTTAACTTCGCTGTTGAGTACCGCTTGTGTACAGGTCGCGACCGAAGAATCGGTCGAAACTGTACAGGCCATTCAACCGAACATAGTTCACATTTTCACCGACGACATGGGGTGGCAGGATATCGGCTGCTACTACCGTGCCATTCACGGTGAGGAAGCGATGTACGAAACCCCCCACATGGATCGACTGGCGAAGAACGGCAAGCGTTTCATGCAGGCCTATTCTCCGGCGCCAACCTGTGCGCCTTCGCGTGCGGCCTACATGGCGGGGCAGTACACACCACACACGGGTGTGTTACACGTGATGGGTGGCCGTTTGCCACGGGTTTACCACGATTCACATGCTTACATCGACCCGTTCTACTCTGGTCGTTTGGATCTTGAGACACCAATTATCGCCGATGTGTTGAAGGAGGCCGGTTACACCACCGCGCACATCCAGAAGTGGCATTTCGGCGGACGTTCCAAGGGCTACCCTGGACCGCTTGATTATGGTTTCGATTTCAGCTGGAGCTGGGAAGGGCTGCATTACAATGATCCGGAACTGTATGATCAGGGCGACAAAAAGACCGCTGACTACGAAGGTATCTGGCGGCCGATGTCGCCGGACCGCGTGACTGGCTTTGCCTCCAGTTATGACCCGAAGCAACCCTATGCACTGGACGCCAACGACGATGATCGCCCCTTCGATGCGGTGGTCGATATTTCGATGCGCTGGATGGACAAGGTCAAAGATACCGGCAAGCCATTTTACATGAATTTCTGCCCATCCTTTGTACACGGGCCGTTCTCCACTCGAGACCGCAAGCGCCTTGCACATTACTGCGAGAAAATGGGCGTACCGTTCCCAACCGATCCAGGCCGAATTGCCGACATGGAGCCAGGCTTCTCGAACCCGTATTATGCGGCAATGCTCGACAGTCTCGACTGGCAAGTTGGCAAGATTCTGACTTATCTGGAGGAAACCGACGATCCACGCAACCCAGGGCATAAGCTGATCGATAATACCTATTTCATGGTCAGCTCCGATAATGGTGGCCTCGAATTCTCGCCCATACGCAAGGGGCAAGACAAGGGCCAGCGTGAGCGTGTGACAGATAATGCACCATTGCGCGGTGGTAAGCTGAAGATTTTTGAGGGCGGCATTCGCATCCCATTCATTATTCAGGGACCGGGGATCGCAGCAGGCAGTGTGTGCGATACGCCGATCAATTTGATCGACCTGTTTCCGACCTACATGTCGATGGCTGGCGCAGACTCTCAGATGGATCTGGACTTGGACGGTTGTGACATACTGCCGGTCATCCTAGGCGATGAGTTAGACGCGAAGTTTGCCGACGGCAGCGCCCGTGACACCTTGTTCTGGCACTATCCCAGTGTGATGCCGTCTTCGAGTATCATTCGTAAGGCTGGCTGGAAGCTACGTTGGAATCATGCGCCGGAACTCAATCGCTTGCCGCGCTTCATGCTCTACAAGTTGTATAATGACGACGGCAGTGTGTGTGACGTGGCAGAGGCCAACAATCTAGCCGACGCCGAGCCGCAGCGTCGCGATGCGTTGCTGGCAGAGTTGAAAGCGTGGTTGGCGAAATACAATGCGCCGAAGCCATACAAAAATGCGCAGGTTTCAGGGGATCACCGCAAGCTGGCTGGTGCTGACCAAGTGCCGGCAGTGCTGAAATTGCAGAGTGCTGGCGACCGCGTAGAGCTTCAATATGAAACCGGCGCGCAAAAAACGAAGATTGTCGAAGCCAAGCTGCTCTATACCACCAATGGCAGTCGCTTGCTCCAGTATAATCATCCGCATCAAGAGGAGTGGTTTTCAGTGCCCGCACAAATTAAAGACGGTGTGGTGTCAGCCATCGCACCTGCGGGCATGACGCACGGGGTCTTTTATCTGCGCGATGCCAACGACTTCTTGATCACTTCCGAATCGCTGCCGCCGCAAGCGGGCGAGAATGGCTCCGGTGACGTCGGGGTGAGCATGCTCAAGGATGGCTTCGCATACCGTCCGGGCCTGGTCGCCTTGATTGATTTGGCGCGTGCCGCTGAAACCAGCGCACAGCAATCCGGGCAGCCGCTTGTGGCGCTGCGCGGCGCGATTAACGCTGCTCAAGCGGTAGTGCAAACGCCGGTCGAGGAAGAATCCTATGCCTTGGCGCTGCGTGCGCTGCGCAAGGAAATTCGCTCGCTCGACGTGCCGCAGGCCACGCTCCCAGTGATGAAAGAGTTCGCAACACCTAGGTGGTAAGCGCTGGTGTGAGCAACGCCCCCGCAGCCGTCTGATCAATCGACTCATTCGGCTTGCGGGCGGCTGTTGGCGCACCGCACGATCATGGACCAGTTGGCGCTCGTCGCCAACTGGTCCTAATTTTAACCGCGTTAAGCGCAGATCCTTGGATGATTGGCTCCAACAATGCGTGGGAGCCGCCGCGGGCTGCCGGGTTGGACGCCTGAACGAAACCACGTTTGTCGTCGATGATACAAGCAATACAATCGAATCCGAATAGCGGCGTTGCCAGGACTACGCTGTGGCTGACGCTGGCTCTGTGGTGCGCATGGATCGCGCCGGTAGATGCCAAAACCAATGTACTGCTGATCATGACCGATGATCAGGGCTATGCCGACATGAGCTGTCATGGGCATCCCATTTTACAGACGCCAAACATCGACAAACTGTCGTCGCAAAGTGTGCGGTTGACTGATTTTCACGTCGACCCGTTCTGTACACCGACGCGGGCCGCGCTGATGACCGGGCGCTTCTCGCATCGTACCGGCGCGACCGCGACCTACAGCCAACGCAATCTCGTGCGCCTGGATGAGACGCTGATGCCGCAGTTCTTCGCTGCCTCCGGCTACCGCACCGGCTTGTTCGGCAAATGGCATCTCGGCGGCAACTATCCGTACCGTCCGATGGATCGCGGCTTTGACGAGTGGCTCGGTCTGGGCAACGGCGGCCTGGGGATTGCGGACGATTTGTGGGACAATGACCGCATGCACGACCGCTATTGGCACAATGGCACCATTGTCAGTCGCGCGGGGTTCTCGACCGACGTCTATTTCGACAGCGCGATGGATTTCATGCGTAGCTGTCATCAAAACGACCAGCCTTTCTTTACCTATCTCTCCACCAACGTGCCACATCGTGACAACAACGTGCCGCCAAGCTGGATGACCCCGTTTCTGCAGCAAGGCTGCGATCGCGATCAGGCCGCCTATTACGCAGGCATTGGCCGCGTTGACTGGAACTTGGGGCGGTTGATGGCGTTTTTGGATGACGCCGGGCTATCCGAAAATACCATTGTGATTTTCATGACTGATAATGGCACCATCATCCCGTTGACAGAGCCGCACTCGCAAATTGATACAGTTTCCGGGATGAGGGGCATGAAGGGCTCGCTGTATGACGGCGGCCATCGGGTGCCGTGCTTCATTCGGGGGCCACAACAACTGCTGGGCGCGCCCCGCGACATTGCCGGCTTGACCGCGCAGCTTGATTTGCTGCCCACGTTTATAGATCTCTGCAAGCTCAACTCCCCGGATAAAACAGGATTGCCGCTCGATGGACGCAGCCTGCGCCCGTTGCTCACCGGGCAGGGGGCGTGGGCGAATCGAACCCTGTTTCTGCACAGTCGCAACGGGTGGAGGGGGCCGCAGCAGTATACCAAGGGCATCGTCTTTACTGACCGCTGGCGCCTCATTCTCAATCAGCCCAACCGATACGAGCTGTACGACATCAAAGCGGACCGGTCGCAAACCCGCGACGTGGCGGCGCGCCATCCGGCGATCGTCGCCGAGTTAATCGCTCAATATGAAGCCTATTGGGATAGCCTCGGTCACGACCAACCGCTCGGACGGCCGCACGTGTCGCGTCACGCCGAGTTGAAATTGACCAGCGGCTGGCAACGGCAGATCCGCGAAGGGCGTGGGGCTTCCGGCAAATGGCCGCTGCAGGTGGTCGACGCGGGAACTTATCGGGTTGAAGTGCGGCGCTGGCCGCGTGAGGCCGGTGCGATTGCAATGTGCGCGGGCTTAGCGCCGGCACACGATCCCGAGCTCGAATATGTCGGTCATCATTTGATGGATATCCCCGGCAAAACGCTTGAGATTGAGGCCGTGGCATTGAAGCTCACGGGGGAGGATTTGATCCGCAAACCGGTTGCCAGTAGCGCGCAAGCAGTTGTCTTCGAGGTCGAGTTACTGGAGGGCAACACCGAACTGTGTGCGTACCTCGAGTTCGCCGACGGCACGAAAAACGGCGCCTATTATGTTTATGTGATCAAGTTGAGATCATAACAGACGTATGTGCACGCGATTTAAGAGCTTCACGAACTATGGAGCACTTGCGGTTTTGTGTCGTCGGATTATCCGCAAGTGCATTAGGATCAATGATATGAGTAATATTCACCGAGTAGTGGTCTATTGTGCATGCCTATTTGTGACTAGTACGCTGGGTCTGGCACAGACTGAATCCTGTTCTCAGGGGCGAGTGGCTGCCGAGGCAGACCTCCGCTCGGGGCAAGAGGTCATGCTCGGCACAGGCGCTGGTTCAGGCTCGATAGAATTGCCGGCTGGCACTCGGGTTCAAGTGCTTCAAGAAACTGGAGGGGGCTGGAAGGTGCGTTGCGATTCTTTTGAGTTTGTTGTGCCCCGCAGCGAGTTACAGTTTGTCAACGCATCGCCTCCATTGAAAGCCTCGGGCTCTCGGCCAGCCGACCAGCAAACTTCAACGAGCCAGCAGACTGCTGAAGTGATCTGGCCTAAGCTGCGTCGTGGCGTCGAAGTCGAAGTCGAACTGAAGGGGATGATCAAGAGTTACCGGCATAAGGCTCGAAAAAATGTAATGTGTTACACCTTATACTCCTTTGAGGGAGGTAAGCTTGAATTACCCCGATTAGGCCGTAACACGGCGAAGGGTGTGAGTTTGGACGGGTTTGACGATACCGCTGCTAAAGTGGCGCTAAGAATTAAAACTGAGTCAACCGGCGATCTCAGAAATGCAGGAGTGGTGATGCTGTTGGGGGTTGAAAAACTGGATGAGTCGGAAGGTCGGCGACTGCTGCGGCTCTCTGAGAAACGCCAAGCGGCTGAAAAAGCCCGGGCTTACAATCCGTCCCCACAGGCGTTGCCTTACTCCGGCACTTGGGGCGTCCGATTGCCGTTGCCGTCCGAAAAAAACGGTATCAAGGCAGTCGAGCAATTTGATGTGCATGCATTGGCCAAACAATTATCCGAGTTAAAAACGGCGAATCATGTGATCCTCAATATTACTCAACCTGCGGGGCCTTGCTATTTTACGGGGCCGCATCCACAGCTTGAAAAAATCCTCAATACTAGGTCGTATTTTAGTAATAAGAATCATACAGACCGTGGCTCGTTTCCGCGGCGGGACCTGATTGGTGAGGCGCTCGATGCGGTCAAGGCGACTGGTAAAAAGACGTTCGTTTATTTCGCCTGTGAGGGCTTTCATACCGACTTAGCTCAGGATAGCCTTCAGGATGCTTGGTTCGAATATATCGAATCGCTCGGCATGGCTCATTACGAAGCTGTGGGAGAGTTGATCCTCAGGCATTATGCTGAGCGATACGGCACCAAAATTGATGGCTGGTGGTTTGATGGGGCCGGTGGTTTAAGAACCCCCGAACAGCGTCAGACTTGGCGGGACATCGTACTCTCAGCGAATCCGAACGCGATCATTGCGTTTAATCGGATGGCAGGGCCGCCGTTTCGATCGTCCGCGCAATGCGATTATTTTGGAGGACATCCTGAGCCTCGATCCAGGCATAAATTTTGGGATCCGATCAATTTGCCGATGATTACGGCGATTGAAGGCAGCCCCTGGTTG
>Ga0115569_10000533_pt1 | contig 30833 bp, 24 predicted proteins | sample COGITO_mtgs_1205_2_FD_87295 | JGI IMG/M metagenome (GOLD analysis project Ga0115569, IMG submission 87295) | Pelagic marine microbial communities from North Sea - COGITO_mtgs_120503 | ecosystem: Environmental > Aquatic > Marine > Epipelagic | place: Germany:Helgoland, sampling site Kabeltonne... | reverse complement strand
ATTCGCATAAAGAGTCAGCCAACCGCGTTCGCTGCAGGTTCTCGAGATCTCCTGATGGGGGTCACCGACGTTCTCGAAATCGAGCTCCCAGTGAACGTGGGCCTGATCGGCCAGATGCTGCGGCTCGCTGGTGATGGCATAGACCTCGCCACCCGCGGCGCGGATTTTCAGGGTGACGCCTTCGTTCATGTAGCTCCGTAACTCGGAGCGACACGGAGGTCACCAGAAGCCTCGGTAGAAGAGCAGGACGACAAAGGCGTGTTGCGAGAGCTTTTCGTCGAGCCAACGAAGGCGCGGCCCCGGTGGCGGGTCGAGCTCCGCCTGCGGCTTAACATCCAGCGAATCCTGTGGAGAATCGGCGAACTCGACTTCCCACGCATCGACCGTGCCGCCGACCCGGAACGAGCGTTGCTCGCATCGCCCCCCGCCGCACAGGATGAGCCGTAGCTCGTTCGATCCACGGAGCGCCTCGTCTGCGTCGATGATCCCCGTCACCTTGAACTCGTCTGCGGCCGCCTCAGCGGAAGCGTTGAACCACGCGGCTGCGGCATCGACGCGCGGCGTGAGCGCCTCGGGAATTGTCTCGCTGACTTGCGGCATCACTGCCTCCTTTGTGGCCATCGAGCCGAGTGCATGGCGACTCACTGAGTGAAGCAGATCTCGTCATGCTAGAGGATCCGAGCCGCCACCGCCGAATCGCGGCTGTCAGACCAGAACGAACCCCTTGAGGTCTATTGTCGGGATGTGCCTTATCGCGATTTTATAAAACCCGATTGAATCTCTTATGCACGCTATTCGGGTGATGCATTCTTAATAAACTGCGCAACGCGGCGCAGTTCTCCGCCATCCAGCCAGATGCCTCTGCAGTCGGTGCATCGATTCAGAAAGACGTTCGAATCGTATGCGAAATTAAAGGATTCCGTGATTCTTTCGCAGCGGGGACAGGCTTTCGACTGATGGTCATGATCCTCAGACTCGCGGGCTCTTACAGTATTAGAAGCCGTTTCGTTAGGTATCTTCCCTGCGCTGATCAGGGCCTTTACAACCGCACTCAGCTCGCCGTCGTCACACCAGATGCCTGCACAAGCTCCACACACATCGACTGTCTGCCCCCCATAAGCTTTTGACTTCATTGCAATGTCACACACAGGGCATTTCATGTTCGGTTCCCTTTCTGCCTTTATCGTGAATCCATAGTACGGCCTAAGTCGGAATTGAGCATGTAAATCCAACGACTGATTTGACTGACCCCAACACGAAGCCGAGACTGGAATAAGCATGAGACCGCTGAGCAATGGCGAGCGGCTCTATCGGTCATGACCAGAGGCACCTCTCGACCAAGACAAGGGCGAATCATGTTCTCAGATATACTCGGTGCATCAACGTGAAGACTCAAAACCCCATCCCCGGTTCCCTTCGACAGCGAGTCGAGGGATTGAAAGTTCAGCTCCGTAAAGAGATAAGCGAAGCGCAATCCGCGGGTGTAGCTGAAAGTAAAGCCGCCGGAGCTCTCAAGGCCGCTCGTGACGAGGTTCCGTGGTACGCCTATGTGCCCGTCGTTTGGCCCTTCTTCTTTAAGGCGGAACGCCAAGCTGTAGGAGATGCAAAAGACGAATTGGCAAATGCATCGGGCAACATGTCCAATGAAGAGGCGGACGTGACCGCGGTCAATGCGCAAATCGATTCGGCGGTATCACAGTACCTTCGCACAGTGCCCGGTTCGGATTTCCTAACGCTTGAGAGCCAACGCAAAAATGCCAATCGCTTGCTCGGCTCGGTGCAGGATGTTTCGGGGCTTGTACGTCGGGCCATTGATGATCTCGAGACGGCTTCAAACGCGCATTCGTTCGACAATATCACGGACATGATGAGCGATGACGTTGACGTTGACGAAGACGATGACGGATTTGGCCTTAGCGATTTGAATGCCATGAGCGCTACATCCGATGCTTCGGGCTCCGTTAGCCGCGTCCAGGCAGCACTCCCCGGTTTAAAGCAAGAAGTCGAGTCCCTTGGAGGAATCCACGCCCACATCGGGAACGGTTCGGGAAACGTCGGCAACTCGATGTTTGACTGGTTCGCATCCGACAACGTCTTTATTGGCTTGATGCAAGCGAGTGAATTGAGTGATGCCGCAAGCAAGATGTCCCAGCTTTTAGGGCAGCTCCAAGACGTCGAGTCACAAGTTTCAGAACAATTGAACGCGGCTAGCACCGGTATCCGCCGCCAGTTAAATGGGGTTCGCGACGCCATTACGTAAATTGAACGGCAGTTTTTCAACCTTCTGCAAGGTAGACTGCCGCCGCCATCAAGCCGTCGCAACGAAGTGGTTGCCTCCGCGCACGTTCGTGGTGCACTAGGTTAGGACTTCCAAGGGGGCAGTTCGTAAAGCGTATGGGTCCAACCCACTCATGCCGGTGTGCGGCTGCCTAAGGTTCGTAAGAGTTCTTCGAGGCATCGGACGTAGACATCGATCATCTAGTAAGGAGTGTGAAATGAGTGGCAGCGCATTGGATCGTTTTCGGTTGGACGGTCGCGTCGCGATCATCACGGGCGCAGGAAAAGGCATAGGTGCATCGATCGCTCGCGGCTTCGCCGACGCCGGGGCCGACTGCGTGCTCACCGCGCGCACCGCCGCCGACATCGATTCCGTCGCCGAAGAGGTTCGCGCTCGAGGTCGGCGTGCGCTCGCGATCCCAGGTGACGTGAACGATTTCGAAGGGCTCGCCCAGCTCGTAGAAAAGACGATGGACGAGTTCGGACGCCTCGATATGGTGATTAACAATGCGGGCGGTTCGCGATCGAAGCCGATCCTGCGCACCCGCGCCGAGGAACTCGAGCACTCTTTCCGCTTCAACGTCACTGCGCCCTTCGAGCTAGTACGCCTAGCAGCGCCTCACATGCTGGCTGCGGGGGAAGGGAGTGTGGTCAATATCTCCTCAGTGGCCGCGAAGAACGCCGTTCGTGGCAATCTCACACACGGGGTCACCAAGGCCTCGCTGGATGCGCTCACCCGGCTCATGGCGGCGGAGCTTGCGCCTAAGATCCGAGTGAACGCCGTGCTGCCCGGCGCAATCGAGACCGACGCCCTTCGGGGCTGGCTCGGAAAGATGGATCCGAATATTCGTGAGACAATGCTGAGCAACACGCCTATGCGGCGAAACGGCGAGTCCGAGGATATCGCGGACGCGGTGCTCTATCTGTGCTCACCCGCGGCAAGCTTCGTGACCGGACAGCTGCTTAGGGTCGACGGGATGGCGGCTGACGATTTGATTCCGCATCAGCTGCCGGACCTCTGACCTCTGACTCTGGCCTCCGGGTGGGCAGGTACTGCGAGCTGCGGTTCCTGCGCCGGTTTTTCCCCTGGGTCCTCGCGCGAATCAACGAAAAGGTCCGGCAATTAGGCGTTTCGACCAGCCAGCAGTCGATGTCTATGTTGCGCGATAGGTACTAGTAGAGGCCCTTGCCGATCGTTATCCGGAAGAGTTCGATAACGACGGAAACGCCGATTCCCCATTCATTGATTGAGGCTTTGTGCCTGTGAATTTTCCCACTGCTCGATCATCTCATCGATCGTGACCACGTGGATTACGTTGAGATCGTCGTCGAGCAGTTCGTACATCTTTCCATCAGAGGTATGGTGGCCGTAGAAGATGAGGGCCCCGTCGTCCCCGCCTCGCTCCATATGCGGATGGACATCACCAGTTGTTAGGTGGTGTTCGCCGGCGAGCCGGACTTTTTGACGGGTTTCGCCTCCCGGCAGCAGGTCTGTTAGGTGTTGTTCGCCCTCGAGCACGAGGACTGAGGTCGTTGTGACGTGGCGATGGCGATTACAGTGCCCGTTATTGCCACGGAAGCGTAGGATCATGTCGAAGGTTCCGGCGTCACGGTCGTAGCCTAGGACGGTCTGCTCGTGGTCAACGGTATAGAGCGGTGAGCTGTCGTCGTGGATCTGAATCCATCGATACTGGTCCGCGTCGATTCTTGGAACGGGCATTTTAGCCTCCAGAGTAGTTTTGACCGCGACCGCAGCGCGGATTTCGGGGATCAGGCGGAGCCGGATGGGCTCGTTGTTGAGCACGCAGTGGTTCGGTCCGGCGACAATGAAGATACCAACCAGCCACACGGAATCGACCTCGCCATGATGATCGATTACCCAATAGCTTTCCGGCCGGCTGACCATCGAAACTGCTTCACGAGGCTTGCGCGAGAGCCCAGAGAGTCTCGATGCGCGATTCTGCGTGGAATGAAGACGATCTCCATTCGGATCTTCGTACTGGTGCCCCTACTCGCCGGGGGATCTATCACCGAGACGACCCTGAGTGCATAAGTCGGCGAGGGGTTTGAGGGCCTCGTCTGCCCAAATGATGTGTTGATAGAAACGGTTCAGCTCGACTATGACTCTGGAAGTGTTAGTTCTTGCGCGAACGAAACGAGTCGGATGCTGAATGTCGTTCTCGGCGGTCGTGGCTCGAAGGAGGTCCTAGCGATCGCTAGAGAACGAACCGGAGCACCTTCTTCTTGAATGCAGGTCGCCGGATGCCGCCTCGCGTGCATGTAGGCTCTGAGGCTGCAAGTGTGCGACTGTACTACGACCGAGACACTTGAGACGCAGCACAAAGGAGAGAGCATGGCCGATCTACTAATTCGAGGCGGGAGCATTGTTGATGGCAGTGGGGCAGCTGCCTTTGATGCCGACGTACGCGTGAGTGGGCGAACGATCATCGAGATCGGGCCTGACCTAGCGCCGCGCGCGGGGGAGCGCACGATCGAAGCGGGGGGTGCGATCGTTGCGCCAGGCTTCATCGACATCCACACGCATCTCGACCCGACGCTCTTCTGGGATCCGCTCTGCGATCCTATGCCGCAGCACGGCGTGACGACAGTGCTGACCGGGAACTGTTCGCTCTCTCTCATGCCCACCTGTGAGGAGCATAGAGAGGAGGCGATCGGCGTCTTCTGCGACATAGAGGACATTCCCGAAGCGACTATGCGTGACGCATTGCCCTGGGACTGGGAGAGTTATGCTTCATATTGCAATTCGCAGGGACGCGGAGGGCTCGCCGTTCACTCGGCTGCACTGATCGGCCACTCGACGCTCCGCATCTACGTGCTCGGCGCGGAGGCGTGGGAGCGAGCATCCACAGACGAAGAACGAGAGCGCATCGTAGCCGAGATGGAAGCCGCAATGGCAGCGGGATGCTTCGGCTTCTCGACCTCTTTCTTCGACACGGATCGCCGGGCACGACCGGTGCCGAGTCGACGCGCGGACCGAGCTGAGCTCGAGGCGATGACCGACGTGCTCGCGCGAAACGGAGCGGGCTTTGTTGAGTTCATCCCGAATCAATCTGTCGAAGATCCTCGCCAAGACCTCGACCTAATGGCACAGATCCTCGGCCCACGCGGTGTGCCGGGGACCTGGAACGGCCTCGTCGTTTCCAAGATGGCGCCCGAGGCCTGTGCCTTGCTCGCAGACCACGCAGAGAAGCAGCGCGCTGAAGGCCTCGAGATTTATGCGCAGTTTTCGCCGCGTACTCTCGACATGATGGTGACTTGGGAGCAGTCGCTCCTATTCATCATGCATCCGCTCGGCTGGAATACGATGATGTCCGAGGACGACCCCGAGAAGAAGCGCGTGATGCTCGCCGATCCCGAGTGGCTTCGGGTCGCGCGCGAGGAATGGGATTCGCTCGGTATGTCGATCTTTCCGATCAAGCATCCCGAGAAGGCGCTCTTCATCTCGGTTGAAAAACCGGAGCTCGAGCCTTGGGTGGGCCGAAATCTAGCGGAGCTTGCTGAGGCGCGCGGACTTCATCCTTCGGATGCGCTGGCCGAATGGGTGCTCGAAAACGATCTGAATCCAGGAGTCGTTGCGGTCGGAGTAGCCAACGACGACGTCGACGATGTTGCGAAGATGCTTCGTCATCCGGCGACGATCGTAGGTGCGAGCGATGCTGGCGCGCATCTCCAAATGATGTGTGCGGCGGGCGATTCGACCCTCTTCCTCACACGCCACGTACGGGATCGAGGGGACTTTACTCTCGAAGAGGGAGTCTTCGAACTAACAGGGCGACAGGCCGACTGCTTCGGGTTCAGTCGTCGAGGTCGGGTTCGCGAAGGGCTCGAGGCGGATCTCGTTGTCTTCCGACTCGACGAGCTCGCTTGGGACAAAGAAGTCATGATGGATGATCTGCCCGGCGGCGCGCGGCGCTTGCGCCGACCTGGAGGTGGCTATCGGTTTACGATCGCCGCGGGCGAGATCACTCAGGAAAACGGAAAGCTAACAGGCGCCCGGCCGGCCGGGGTGCTTGACGCGAGGGCCGAGAAGGGGCTGGTTTGAGTTCGAATCGCTCCAAGGTCGGCGAAAGATCCTCGGAGGGTCCGTTGTAGTTCAGGCCGCCTGAAAAGGCGTCCGGTCGGCTTCAGACGAAAAACCCCACCCCCGTTCACTATCCTCACACCATCTAGGCTTAACTACGCCCCTCATGATCTACGACCTCATCGTCATAGGCGGCGGCGCCGCCGGGTTTTTCGCCGCAATCGCCCACGCCGATAGCGGCGGAGGCTCGACACTGATCGTCGAGCGAGCCTCGTCGGTCCTCTCGAAGGTAAAAATCTCCGGCGGAGGTCGATGCAACGTGACCCACGCCTGTTTCCAGCCCAAGGAACTCACGAAGAACTATCCGCGGGGGAGCAAGGCTTTGCTTGGCCCGCTCCATCGGTTCGGGGTCGAGGACACGATCGAGTGGTTCCGTTCGCGCGGCGTCGAACTGAAGACGGAAGCGGACGGACGCATGTTCCCCACGACCGACCGGTCGCAGACCATCATCGATTGCCTCGAAGGTGCGGCATCGAGCGCCGGAGTCGAGATCCGTACGGGGTGCGGCGTTCGCGAGATTGCTCCCGGCGAGGTCTTTGCGCTCGAGACGGACCACGGCGAAAAGCTCGAGGCACGCCACGTGTTAGTGGCGACGGGCGGAACGCGCCTTGCCGCCGGCGCAAGGTTGGCGACGCTGTTGGGCCATTCTCTCGAGACCGCTGTCCCATCTCTGTTCACGTTCAAGATCCGGGACCCGCGCTTCGAGGGGCTGCCCGGCGTCGCGGTGGCCGAAACGGAATGTCGGGTGATCGGCAGCAAGCTCGTCTCGTCGGGACCGCTCTTGATTACGCATCACGGGGTGAGCGGGCCGGGCATCCTGCGGCTCTCAGCATGGGGCGCGAGGGATCTCGCCGACGTGGGGTATCGATTCACGCTTCAGGTGAACTGGCTTCCCGGGATTGAGGGTGCCGCCGTCGCCGAGGTTTTTAACGGCCAGCGAGAGAGCGCAGGTAAGCAGAAGATCGAGACACGCTCCCCGTTCCACGTGATCCCTAAGCGCTTGTGGGTTCGAATAATCGGGGCGGCCGGAATTCCGCTTGAGCAAACCTGGGCCGACCTCAACAAGAATCAACGGAAGGCACTCGTGAGTGAACTTACGCGCGCCCAATTCGAAGTCGTGGGGAAGAGTCTAAATAAGGACGAGTTTGTGACATGCGGCGGCGTGCGGCTCAAAGAGATCAATCCGAAGACGATGGAAAGCCGGCTTTGTCCCGGGCTCTACTTCGCCGGCGAAGTCACTGACGTGGACGGCATAACAGGCGGCTTCAATTTCCAGAACGCCTGGACGAGCGGGCATCTCGCCGGTGTGGCTGCGGCGAATGCCGGGAGCGGCGACGCATAAGTCGGTCAGCGCCGGCCGGCCTCGACCCCATAGGGGACGATGTGGACCACGGCTCCAAAGACCTTCAGGCATTGAAGGATGACGAGAAAGCTCTCGTACCTTGAACTAGGCCTTGCACGTCTTCTCCGGCAGTTCCGCCGTCTTGAGCTTTGAAATTGCATCGGCTGTCTCGGGATGACGGTGATATGATCTCCAGAGGCGCTGAGTCTAAGGCGATTGCTGTGTCGTTCGTTGGCGCATGTTGGTTGGGTCTGAACGCCGTAGCAGGAGGCATGAGCCATGAGTCGCGAACGCTGGAGTGCTGATCGGGCCAATCAATGGGCCGCCGAGCAGCCGTGGCTGGTGGGATGTAATTTTACGCCTAGCACCGCGTCGAATCAGTTTGAGATGTGGCAGGCGGAGTCTTTTGATCCTCAGACGATTGAGCGCGAGCTGCGCTGGGCCGCTGAGATCGGGATGAACAGCGTTCGGGTCTTCCTGCATGACCTCGTATGGGAAGCAGATCCTGAGGGCTTTAAGTCGCGGATCGATCAATTCCTCGACATAGCCACGGCCGCGGGCATCCGGACGATGCTCGTGATCTTTGACGATTGTTGGTTTCCGCCACAGGCAGGTCCCCAGCTCGAGCCCGTGCCGGGGGTTCATAACTCGCGATGGGCGCAGTCGCCGGGGCATGACGTAACGCAAAACCGCGCGGAATGGCCTCGGCTTGAGCGCTATGTCCGTGACGTGATCGGCGCATTCGGTCAGGATGAGCGCGTTTGTGTCTGGGACCTGTACAACGAGCCGGGTAACGCATTTCTTCCCGTGGCGGCGCTTCCGGGATACAAGGCGAATCCGATTGCAGTCGCGCGCGCGTTCAGGCACTTCGTCTTGCCGAGCCCGACACTTCCGCTCCTTCGAGCGACGTTTGACTGGGCGCGCTCTGTCGATCCGATCCAGCCGCTCACAGCCGCGGTATGGGCCCCAATTCCTCGGCTCACGAAGTTTCAGCTGAAGGCCTCGGATGTCATTTCGTTCCATCAGTACGCGAGTGCTAGAAAACTAACATCTAAAATTGAGGAGCTCCAGAGCACTCATGGGCGCCCCGTCTTTTGTACGGAGTGGATGGCGAGGCCGCACTACAGCTTCTTTCAGACCCACCTCCCGATCTTCGAGGAGATGAAAGTCGGCTGCTATTGCTGGGGGCTCGTGTCCGGACGGACGCAGACGATCCATCCTTGGAGGGATCGGCCCGGAGCGCCCGAGCCCAAGATCTGGCACCACGATGTATTTCGTCCCGATGGAACGCCCTTCGACGCCAGCGAAGTCGAAACGATACGCCGGCTTACGAAGGGCTGAAGTTCATTTCGTCCATTCCACCTAATACACGCTCGACCTCCGCGAGTCGCTTTGGAGTTCCGACGTCGAACCATGGACCGTCGACGGGCGTCGTGACGACGTCGGCGCCAGCATCGAGCATGGAGGTCAAGGCGTCGGCTAACTCGAGCTCGCCTCGCGCAGAGGGAGCGACTGCTTCGATATGAGACCAGATAGAGGGACCCAGGATCCCAAACCCGGCGTTGTTCCAGGGCGTCGTTGAGGTTCCGGGGGCTGGCTTCTCGATGATGCGGGTGACGCGACCCGAAGCATCGGTGTAGACCGCGGCGCCTTCTGTTGGGTCCTCGACGGCGTTAACGGCTAGGACGGCATCGTGATCCGCTCTCTCGATTACGCGGCCGTAGTTATGCGCCGCCACGACGATGTCCGACCACCCGAAAAAGAATGGTTCTTGGTCGACGAAGTCTCGCGCGAGCTGAATCGCATGAGCCGTGCCCAAGGGTTCTTTTTGGCGAATGAATTCGAGTGCGGGTCCCCGCACGGCCCGCGCGTGCTCTTCTAGCTGCTCTGCGCGGTAGCCTGTGATAAGGGCTGCTTGTTGAATTCCAGCATCCGCGAGCCCCTCGAGCAAGCGTGCCAGCATAGACTTTCCCGCGACCTCGATCATAGGTTTCGGAATGTTATCCGTGAGGTGGCCCATTCGGGTTCCTCTGCCGGCGGCGAGAACAACGGCGCGGCGAGTCATGCGAGCCCCTTTGATGCGATGGCGCAGAAGGCGGGACCCCCGGTTGCTTGTCGCGCGGCGGCGAGTACCCGATCGACGGACTCGGGTCGACAGGCTGCGATCGCGTAGCCCCCGAATCCGGCACCCGTGACGCGCGCGCCGAGCGCACCGGCCTCGTTCATTGCATGCGTTAGGCGGTCGAGGGCTTCGGTCGATGATCCGAAGGAACGAAGGCTCTCGTGAGACGTTTTGAGAAGCGCGCCGAATGCTTCGAGATCGCCGTTCAGGAGTGCGCGTTCGGCAGCGTCGACGGCCCGGGCCTCGCTCAGGACGTGGCGGGCGGCGGGTCGTATGGCGATTATTTGTTCGCGCGGGAAGTCGCCCGCTTTGAGGCCGATCAGCTGGTCGAGCATTGCACCTGTCCGCGCAGCAACGTCACTCGCGGTGGCGGCCTCCGGCAGGCCTTCTATGTCTTCGGAGCTCGCGTCGGTCAGTCGTCCAAGCACGAGCGGCTGGGGCCGTGCCCGCCCGCTTGTGTGCGCAAGGAGTGCGGCGGCGCATCGACACGCGACGACTCGCGAGTTGTAAGCGTCCTTCGCGGCGGCGCCTTTAGCGGCGCGCTCTCCGGAGTAGGCCGCGACGAGAACCAGATCTGGGGGAATGGGGACTGCTCGCGTGGCAGAAGGATAGAAGTCGATGCGGAGGGCCGCGCCGGGCTGGCCAAACACGATGATTGTTTGATCCATGGCGCCGCCCTCTATGGCCGCGCGACGTTCCGCATCGATTGACGCTTCGACGAGTGCCTGCCCGGTGAGGGGGGCGGCTCCATCGGCCGTGATCGCGGCGAGCAGCCCGACGACCAGCGCGGACGAAGAACTGAGTCCACCGGTCGCGGGAAGGTCACCTGCGATCAAGACGCGGGCGCCGTCCGCCGTCGCGAGAAAAGGTCGGATGGCGAGCTCTGCATAGCGGTGCCATGAGGCGGGTTGGGCGGGCTCTAGGCCGATGACTAACTCGCTAGGTTCGTCCAGAGAGTCGATCGTGATGCCTTCCGGAGCTCGCCCAACCGCGAAGGCGATTCCCCGCTGGATCGCCATGGGGAGAACTGGCAGCAAGGAATAGTCTGTGTGATCGCCGATCAGGTTGATCCGTCCGGGTGCAAAGAGAACGCGATCGGGTTCTGCCTCCCACCGAGAGCGGTAGGCCGCGGCGGCTCTTTCGCGAACATCGTTTTCGCCGCCGCCCGCCCCGGCCTCTAAATCGATTGTTTGCATCTCCCGACTCTACATGATTGGAGTGGAGGCTCGAAGATGAGAGGCGCCGAGGGCAATGCGCGCTCTTTCGAGTTGATCGTGGCTTGCTAGAGAATCGTTATGTCTTATGAGTGCAGAGCCATCGCCTATTGCACGGGTCGCGTGATCTTCTCGAATACCCGGGACGCGGGCGACAGCTACAACACGACGCCAACCTGTCGTGCCTGCGCCAACAGCCGCCCGTCCTCACTCCAAATCTCGCCATCTTCTTCCAAGTACCCGCCTTGAACCGCACGGGTCGTGAAGTCCACGAGTAAAAACGCGTCAGGCTTAAGGCTCGCCAATGCTTCCGGCGCGAGAATATGCACTGTTAGGTCAACGGTCGGCACGCCTCCGGAAGTGGGCGGCATATCGCGCGAAGCGAATACAGCCGGAGGCCAGGCGTCGCTGATCGCCGCAACCTCTGCCGTGTCCCAGGGGCGCGGCTCTCTTAAGCGAATCCACCCACCGGTCCTTGCCTCGCGTGTTCGCGCTTCTTCTGAGAACGGCGCCGGGCCAATCGCGAAGCGTTGTTCGTAGCGATCGTGAAGCGATGGCATGTCTCGATCTGTTGGATGCTCTCGGGTGGCGCATTCTCCGGGCGGCCTGACGTCGGGCATCTTTACGTGGACGAACCCATCCATCTCGCGCGGGACGGCATGCGCCGCCGTAGCGAGCGCCTGAAGTTTGCCATTCTGGATGAGTCGAGCCGTGACCGTCGTAAGGGTTCGGCCTACACGTTCGACCACGGTCTCGACATGGGCAGGGCCTTCCTGCGGCGGGCGCAGGAAGTGAATCGTAAGCGAACGCAAAGGCTTATTCGTATCGGCGGCAGCGTGCTCGGCCGCCTTTGCGAGAATGGCTGCGATGTATCCGCCGTTTGGGCCACGGATGATCCACCAGCCGCGGTCGATCAAAACTTCGTATCGGCCATTGCCTGAGGGTGTGACTGTGGTGTCTCTGTCGAATCGATTCATGGTTTCTGACATATTAGTTTATTAGGCGAACGCAACGCTTGTCAGCTCTTCGGATTGCGTCCAGAGTCGTCCCGCTCCGGCAACGTCATAGGCCCAAGGCGCGTATCCCGTTCGCGGGTCCTCTTCCGTGACCGGCGTGGCGATCTGAGCATCGAGGAGATAAGCGCCGCCATGCCCGAGTAGATCCGAAGAGGTAGCGGCCCACACGGATGTTGCAGCTCCCTGTGCCACGTTCTTCGGAATGATCCCGGCCTCCTTGAAGTTGATGCGCATCGCGGCAACGACCGCCTCGGGTAGATGGCGGGCCAAGTCAGTCTCAATCACGCCAGGATGAACCGACAGCGAGAGTAGGCGGCCGTCGAAGCGTCGTTGGAACTCTGACGCGAACCAGATATTCGCGGTCTTGGACTGGGCGTAGGCAAGATTCGGATCATAGTCGCGCGCCTTCCAATTGAGGTCGTCGAGGTCGACCGACCCACGAAGATGCGCTGCCGAACTAAGGGTGACAACGCGCGCGCCTTGCGCGAGAGCCGGCATCAACTGCGCCGTCCATGCGAAATGCCCGAGGTGGTTCGTGCCGAACTGCATCTCAAACCCATCCGCCGTCTGGCTTTCGGGGCACATCATGACGCCAGCATTGTTAATCAGTAGATCGACCGACTGCCCGCGATCAATAAAGGTCTTTGTTGCATCCGCGATATTCGACAGCGAAGCGAGGTCGACTTCGAGGGAATCGAAAGTCGCTTCGGGAAGCTGCTCGCGCAGCGTCGCGAGTGCGGCCGCGATCTTGTCCGAGTTGCGGCCGGAGATCGTGACCGATGCGCCGATCGAGGCGAGTGCTCGCGCGGTTTCGATCCCGAGCCCGCCGGTCGAGCCAGTGATGAGGACGTGCTTTCCGTCGAGGCGGATTCCAGAAACAACGTCATCCGTTGTAGACACGGCGCTGAAGGGCATCGGTACTCCTTACGCCGGGGTTTCGAGATGCGGCGGATGCCGAACATCGCGCAGGAGGGCCTCGAAGCCAAGCAACTCTCAGTCGCTCAATCACTCAGCCGACTGCTGGGCTCCGAGCAAGGGGCGCAAAATCTGTCTACCGTAATGGCGTACCGAATTCGGGTCGACTGAGGCCCAAGCGCACTGGAGCACTTCTATGCAGCCTCTGACCGAAATTAAGTTCCCAACAGATCCAAGCGACCTCACGCCGAGTGTGTTCACTGCGGCGATGTCCGTCGACCGCCCGGGGCTCGTCGTGACCGACCTTGAGGTCGTGCAAGCCTTCTACGCCGCGACGGGTCAAGCTTCGACCGCAGATCGAGTCATCCTTAATCTCGAATATTCAAAAGAGGGCGCATCGGCTGCGGCCGCAGAGGGACTTCCTCGGCGAGTCGTTCTCAAGACGATGCTTGTGGCGCCGCATGCGCCGGCAGTGATGTACGAGACCGAAGTTCGCTTCTACCGCGAGATAAAACCCCACGTGCCTTTCGAGACGCCCGCCTACTACGGCGCGCTCTTCGATCCAGACTCCGGCCAGTTCGGGATTGTGCTGGAGGATTTGGCCGATCGGGGTGTCGTCTTTCCGAATGTGACGATGCCTACGTCGATGGGGCAGATTCGGTCGCTGCTGCGGAACTTGGCGGCACTTCATGCCAAGTATTGGGAAAGCCCGAAGCTCGAGAGCGATTTCGCTTGGATGGCCACACCCAAGGGCGGTGGGATGGAGGAGCTCTTCAAGGGACTTGTCCCGGCAATTATGGGGCATATCGAAGCTGAGCCTTGGCGCGCAGAAATACTTGAGCCACTCGGCCGCTCGGTGCCGGATCTTCACGAAGATATGTTGAAAATTGCGGCGGGCCCGCTTGAGCAGGGCCCACGGACTTTGCTGCATGGAGATACGCATCTCGGAAATACATACCTAACGGCGGGCGACGAGACGGGCCTTCTCGATTTTCAGCTCTCACTCCGTGGCTGCTATAGCCGTGACTTGACCTATATCCTCACGACCGCGCTCTCGGTCGAGGATCGACGGAAGCATGAGCGCGAGCTGATCGAATTTTATCTAGGGGAACTTGACCGGGGCGGCGTTGCCAAAGTCCCGACTATGGATGAGGCCTGGCTGCTTCATCGCCAGTCGGCGTACTGGGGACTCGTGATCGGTTGGTTAACTTGCCCGACTGCCAATTACGGGCGCGAGATTACGGAAGAAAATATTCTTCGACTCACGCAAATTTTGATTGATCTTGATTCGCTGGAGACGGTTCCGGCTTAGTGCAATTCATCGATCAAAGGATCTAGGAACGCTCAACCCTAGATCGACATAGCCTCACTTCGTCTGCACAGGTTGCGTAGAGATTGTGTTCGCCCCGCCCCCCGATTTTTTCACCGCCTCCGCCGTGCCTCCGGGTGATCAACATAAATCGGTGATGACCACGCACGCGGCCGATCCAGCCCCAGGCAGTCGCCCGTATCTTCGCAGCTGACGACCTCGAGGCATCTGCCCTCTGCGTCCTGTTCGCAGTTGAGGGGCGTTCCGTTCGCGGTTGGCTTAGACGTTTCGAAAACCCGCGCATAGTAGACTGCATCCCGGCCGCTCGTTTGGAATTCAGTATCTGAAAAGGTGGCGGAGCATCCGGTTAGATTGCCGTCGCACTCGAAACTGCGCCACGGATCCTCAACGAGACTTGCTATGTCCTCACCTTCGAAGGTCTGCGGACGGATCCGAATAACGTCGATTCGCTCGATTGGCCTCCGCACATCGCTTGGGTTCGCGCATTCGCCGAGACAAAGGCGTTCGAGCTGTTCGGGGCCAAGTGCGTCGAGAGAGTCTTGTGGGCAGCCGGGCTTTTGCTCATGCGAACCGACAGCGCGGACGCGGAAGGTTGGGATTTCGGTGGTTTCGATCTCGGTGCCCATGGGCATTGGGCCCGATTCGGTCATCAGTTCGAACCAAAGAAGAATCCGTGGGCCGCTCGTGCCGTAGACGGTGTTGTTTTCGAGAGCGTTCCAAATCGAGTCGCGATCACGACCGGCTGCGTGGGCTGCTATGAGCCCACCCGTATATTGGAAGGATCCCGTTCGCTCGACGTCCGCGAGCGCAGTGAAGGGGGAGGTCTCGCCAATGATGACGGCAGTCGACTCTGCGGGCATGGGCCGTTCTTCATCGCCTTCGCCCGCTCTTAGTTCTCGAATGAAAGACAAGCCTTCTTCGGGTCGGTCGAAGCCTCCGTCGCTCATAGCGCGGAGTTCTTTGTAACCCGTGCCGGGTCGCGCGGAATGATTGTCGCTCGATGCCATGAAGCCCATTCTGAAGCGTCGAGGCACATTAGGGTCGTCGTCGAAATCGCTGATCGCAGCGATGTACTGTGCGGATCCCGTCGATACGTAGTTGAAGGAAGGCTGGGCGCAGTCCCTGCATTGTCCTGCGTCTAGCCAGTCGGAAGCGTTGCTCCCTTCGATCGTGACGACGTAATCTTTCCCGGCCACGACCGCGTTCTGGCGAGCGGTCTCTGCGCGCGCGGCGCATTCATCTGGAGAGGCGCCCTCTGCCAGGCATCGGCGCTCAATAATTTTGCCTGCTTGTCGACAGGGGGGAAGGTAGTTGGTTCGCTCCTCGGGGCATATTAAATCGCCGTTTGCGTTAGTCGATACGGCTCGCCAATCGCGGTAGACCTCGGAATCTCCATGACCCGAGTAGACCTCAAGGAGGGTCTGGCGGTCGGAGTCGTGCATCACGCCCTTGAGCTGCTTGGACCAGCTCGACCCAGGCGGCGTATAGACACCCCAGGCGGTGCCGTGGGGGATTACGATCGCGTCGTGTCCCCACTCGTCGAGCTTTCGGAAGAGCTCGGGCGGTGTTGTTGCGACCTCACGGCAATTCGGATCAAGCTCGCGCACGTGTCCCGCGCCGCAATATGGAGCATCAGTGTAGTCGGCGATTCGGCGCGAGAGATCGCTAAATCGGTCGTCGACGAGTGCTAGGCCACCGCGAACGAAGGGCGAGGCCGACTGCATGAGTAGCCCGCCCTGCTTGGCGGCAATCGGCCGTGTCGGTATGCGCTCGTCATCGGTATGGGCAAGGACGACGTTCTTGTGCCCGTAGTGCTCGCCGGGCGTGAGTCCCGCTTGGGTCCATTCCCAACCCAGGAACGCGACGGTGTCAGGGTTTTGTGCGTCGCCCGATCGTGCGTTGCATTCACGGATCGCGTCGACTGTATTTCTCCAATCTTCGGGGTAGAGACCGTTGGCGTGATCGTTGATTGACCAGAAATCGAGGGCGGCACAGTGGCGCGCGAAATCGCATGCGTCTGCAGGGCTGAGCGCACCCGCACCACCTAGCATGGGCAGATTCATCATGAACGCATCCGAGGAGAGCGTCGTATGGACGTGTAGATCCCCGAAGAGGATCTGCTTCTCGGCGGGTGCACCGATTGCGTGAGCCGCGAGGCGTTGGTCCGCGGCGACAGCAGCGACGCGTTCGTCTGGCCGTACTCCGCCCGTCGGCTCGACTCGAACGCCGTCAATTGTGCCGAAGGATCCGCTGCCCTTCATCCAAATTGAAACGGTCGCGACTAGGAGAAGAATGCCGATAAGAGTCAGGAATGTGCGCACGACTTGTCCTTTTAGGTCGAAGCTTCGGGGAAGCTAGGCCGGAGGGTCCGCACGGACGTTGCCACGGATGGGCGGGGATTGGGAGTCGGCTCCGAAGCGATTAGGAGGCGGTCGAGGGGCAAAGCGAACTTCAACCGGTGCGAGAATCAGTCCTCGCTTGGCAATGCGAAGGCGACAATCGCGTCGTCGCTCGGCGATCCAAGCGGCGCATGTCCGCCCGCCGCGACGACGACGAACTGTCGTCCCTCTGGATCTACCCTATAGGTCATGGGAGTCGCGTGAGCAGAAGTCGGCAGGAGCGCACTCCAGAGTTCCTCACCCGTCTCGGTGTCAAAGGCGCGGAAAGTTCGGTCCATGGTCGCACCAATAAACGCTAGGCCGCCGGCGGTTTGAATTGGCCCGCCCTGGTTAGGCGTGCCCCATTCGAAGAAGCGACCGAAAGCGGGTGCGAGTTCGCGCAGGTTCCCAAGCGGCCTCTGCCACTCGATCTGGCCGCTTGCTAGGTCGATGGACGTGAGGAGGCCCCAAGGAGGGGGCGTGCAAGGCATGCCCCAATCCGAGAGAAGGGGGGCGCGGACCGTTACGTAGGGAGTGCCCTCTTGGGGCTGGGCTCCAACAAGATCGGTGCCGTCGAGGCTGTCGCCCACTTCTTCGCGTGCGACGAGTTGGACGATGAAGGGGTTCTGCATGGAGTTGACGACGAGGCGCCCTTGACGGTCGTCGACGGAGAGCGAACCCCAGTTAATTCCGCCACCGAGTCCGGGGAAGACGATCGATCCTTCTGCGGAGGGTGGTGTGAATATGCCGTCGTTCCGCAGGCTTGCTACAAGCTTGCGGCACTGTGCGCGGTCGATCGGCGTGAGGCCCCAGACGTCGTCGTCGGGGAGTGAATGGGGATGGAGCGGCGGGGGAAGCGTCGGGACGGGTTGTTGTGCCGCGATAACTTCGCCGGTGATGCCGCCTTGAGGCGTGGGCCGCATAACGACTGGAAAGAGCGGCTCGCCTGTTCGGCGGTCAAGCAAGAAAACGTGCCCCATCTTCGTCGCCTGGGCGAGCGCGGGAATGCCTTGCCCGTTCTCGCCGCCCGGATGTGTATAGAGCACGGGCTGTGAGGCGACATCGTAGTCCCATACATCGTGATAGACCGTCTTGAAGTCCCAAATGAGTTCGCCGGTTGCTATGTCGAGTGCGACCACCGCGCTCGCATAGCGCCCGAGGTTTTTTCGCTCACCACCGTAGTGGTCCGGGGCCGCATTGCCCATGGGGAGATAGACGAGGCCAAGTGCATCATCGGCCGACAGCAGGGACCAAGCGTTCGCCGTGCCACGTGTGTAGGTCGCGCCCTTCGCTACGTCTTCCGCCGTGACCGGGTTGGCGTCTTCTGCGACAGGATCCCATGCCCAAACGAGTTCGCCGGTTCGCGCATCCCAGCCGCGAATCACGCCGCCGGGCGCGTCGACTCTCTGGCCGTCGGTGACCCAGGCGCCGGTAACGATGATTCCATTCGACACGACGGGCGGCGAAGTCATGTAGTACTCGGCGTCGCGGGTCTCGCCTATGCCGGCCAAAAGATTGACCGTGCCGCCTTCGCCGAAGCCCTCACAGGGCGTGCCGGTTTCGGCGTCGAGCGCGATTAGGCGAGCGTCGAGAGTTCCTAGGTAGATGCGTGTTGTGCATTTGTCGTCGTTCGTCGTATTGCTTGGCTCGACTCGCGCCTGAGCTACGCCACGACAGAGGGGATTGTAGATGCCTTTGAGGTTGGGCTTCGCATCGAAGCGCCATCGTTCCGCGCCGGTCTCGGCGTCAATTGAAACGATCTGGTTTCGTGGTGTACAGAGGACGAGCTGATCCTCCACCAAGATTGGAGTCACCTGCAGCGACGTGGCGGGAGTGACATCGCCACTCTCGAAGCGCCAGATTTCCTTGAGGTGCTTGACGTTATCTCTATTGATCTGAGTATTAGGCGGGTAACGATTTCCGGAACTGTCGCCGCCGACTTGGGACCATCCGCCGAGCGGGCCTTTGTAATCGACTGCTGACCCAGAGTCGTCTCGGTGATCGCAGGCTGCCGCGAAAACAACAACGAGGCTCGCGCCTAGCGCTGTGAGAAGATGACGCGAGTAGAGAGTCCCCCGCGTGCGAAGCGATAACGATTTTGCGGACACGCGATCCCCTTGTGCTGAATTGAAGCTATTGAATTTTTAGCGCCCGATTGGGGCAGTATCGCACTGCAGAGTCGACCTTCTCGTGCAGCCCCGAATCAGGTTCATGCAGGATGATTTCGACTTGGTCGTAGGACCCGTCTTCTGACTCAACTACGCGAAATACTTCGGGTGCCGTGTCTTCGCACATCCCATGTCCCTGACATAGATCTAGGTCCGCAACGATCTTCATAATTGCTACTTCCGTCGCGTGTAGCGCAGGTTGCACGGGCTACTGGGCCGTAGGATCAGCGAAGGCATTACTTCGCGATAGCTCTCCGGGGCATCGACTAAAGACAGCTCGTATCGAGAGAGTAGGGCGGTCAAGATCGATTTAACTTGAAGGAATGCAAAGGCGTTGCCCACGCACTTCCGCCTACCCCCGCCAAAGGGAATGAGCGCGAAGAGATGATCCGGCTGCGGGCGATGTGGATCGAAGCGTTCGGGATCGGGGAAGTGCTCGGGCAGTCGATGAGACACGTAGGGCGAGATCACGAGATTGGTTCCGACCTCGAAGACGTTCCCCTTGTACTCAAAAGGCTGGTTTACAACCTGACGCATAAGCGTGAGAAGCGGCGGATGAAGGCGCAGAGTCTCCATCACGAAGCCCTCCGTGATCGGAAGCTCTCGCAGTGCCGCGAAGGAGAGGTCTTCGCCGTTGCCGTAAACCTTGTCGACTTCTTCGATGACTTCGCGCTGGTACTGCGGATGCCGCGCGAGTTCGAGGCAGGCCCAGGCGGCGGTGTTTGAGCTTGTGTGAAAGCCGCCGAACATGATCCAGATGATCATGCCAGGAATCAGCTCGTGATCCATGGCTTCGCCGTCTTTGTACCGTGCGTCGAGAAAGCTCTGCAGCATGTCCGTGGGAGGCTCGTTGCCTGCAGCGTTTGCTGCGAGGCGCTCGTTTACGGACTTCATTAACATTTCTTGCAAACGCGCGCGCGCTTCGTCCCGCGTGGAGAAGGCCTCGGCCTCAGACTGGTAGTCGATGACAGCCTCAGGCGAGATGGCGTGCTCGAGCTGCTCGAAAAGCTCGCCGAATTCGTCGTTGAGCCGATGTCGAAACTCGCTGCCCATTAGGCAATGGGTCGACGTGCGAAGTACAAGCTCCTTGAACGTGTCGTGGAATTCCTTCTCGCCTTCATCGCCCCAATCGGAGATGTAATCCTCGACTTCTTCGGCGATGACTTGAGCGTAGGTCTTCATCCGCTTGGGGCGGAGTCCGTCAGACATGAAGCGGACCTGCTGGCGCTCTGTTTCAACGGGCGCTCCGTATTGAATCCCCTCGCCGAAGACCGGAACCATGTACTGATACGGCGCGGCTGCCGAGACTTGGTCGTCGCTTGCACGGTAGACGGCTTCCTGCGCATCGGCGCTCGACAAGAGGACATGCTTCGCGCCGAATAAATCGAACTCCGCCAATTCGCCGCACTCTTGATAGGCGCGGTATAGAAAGTGGGCCGCGTGCTCCATGAAGTCGTCGTAGTGGCCGATTTCGGGCTTCGCGCCACTCACGGTCTTCGGTCGGGGCTGATCGCTCATTGTGTTTTCCTCTCTACGAATTAGAAGAACTAGACGTGTGGCGCCAGGTGGTCAACGCACGCGGTAATTAGGCTTGTCTATGGTCCAGCGTGCAGAATGTGCGGCGAAGCAAAACCTCAACTTCGTTGAGCAGCTCTTCGGCCGAGTCGGACATGCCGTCCTCGAACCAGTCGGCAAGGACAACTTGCTGCATGGCGAGCATGACCCGTGCTAGGCGGTTGGGTGAACCGGGCTCGAATACGCCGTCGGCTATTCCGCGTTCGAAGATGGAAGCGAGCTGGGCCACGCCATCTGCCCAGACCGCCGCGCGCCTAGATTCACGGTCCATCGAATTACGCACACCCCAATTGGCGCCGTCGTCGAGGTACATCCGAAGATAATCCGGGCGCTTCATAAAGTACGTGAGGTAGGCGCGACTACCCGCGAGGAGCGCATCGAAGGGGCCAGCCTGGGCGATCTCCGCATCGACGGAGGCCGAGTGGATCTCCTTGAGGCGCGACTCATGAAGCGCGTCTACGATTTCAGCCTTGCCCTTATATACGGAGTAGAGCGTTCCGAGAGAGATGCCTGCCTCGTGGGCGAGGTCTTCCATCTTCGTCTGGGGAATGCCTTGGCGCGAGAATGCGGACCCCGCCGCTTCGATGACAAGGCTTTGATACGCGCTCTTTCGAGCGTTTCGCGCCTGTTCTTGGGCGGCGAGCTTGCGGGCAGGACGGAGCTCTAGGGCGGTTCGGGGCGGGGCCATAAGTGGATTCTTCCATTTTAGAATGGGATTACAAGTTTTAGTCAGCAGATTTTCTGCGACTATACGAAGCCTCCAAGCTCCGGAGCCAATTTCGTGAGCAAATTCGGGAAGATGGATGACGAGCCAAAACAAGAACCAACTCAGAATCGAAGGAACGGTCGCTCCCGGGTTCGAATCCGTTCGCCAACTCTATGTGCATAACATGGAGTCGTTAGAAGAGCGGAACACCCAGCTCTGCGTCTATCACAAAGGTGTGCGAGTCGTTGACCTTTGGGCGTCAGCGATCGGCGATGACACGTTTTCGCCAGATTCCCTCGTGAATATTTTCAGTAGCGGGAAGAGTCTCGCGGCGCTCGCGATAGCTACGCTCGTGGATCAGGGGCACCTCGACTACAAAGAGAAGATCAGCACCTATTGGCCCGAGTTCGCGGCGAACGGCAAGGGCGACCTAATCGTCGCGGATCTCATGCGTCATGAAGCGGGGCTCGCTGCTTTTGATACGTCGCTTCCGCCGGAAGACCTTCATACGCAAAACATTAAGAAGAACCTCGTGGGCAGTGTCATAGAGGCTCAAACCTCACGATTCCCGAAGCCGCCTGCGAGCCACCGGGAATATCACGCCATCACGAGAGGTTGGGTCGCGAATGAGATCTTTCGCCGAGCCGACCCGGCGGGTCGCACGATCGGCGAGTTTCTACGGGAGGATGTGAGCGGTCCGCTCGAGGCCGACGCTATGATCGGTGTTCGAGAAGAGGACCTGCCACGCATCACTCCGGTCGTCCCGCTCGGATTTCTATTCACGTTTCTGGAGAGCCTCAAGCCGCACTTTTTGGGACGGCGGATCGAGCGGAATATCTTCCAACTAATAGGAAGACTGGCACGCATCATTGTCGGTGCGCGACGTGCGACCGTGGGAAGCGCTCCGCCGCCCTTCAAGGGTATGACGGGTCTAGGCAATTTCAACGATCCCGCGGTCGTCATGGGCGAGACGCCGTCTGCTAATGCGAATTGTACGGCGAGAGGGTTGGCCAAAATCGCCGCAATGCTTTCTGGCGGTGGATCCTGGAACGGCCGGCAGTATCTAAGTGTGAAGGGTTGGGATGCGCTGCACGGAGATACCGTATTCGCCGACATGAGCATCATGCCCTCGGTTTTCTCACAGGGCGGCGTGAATGAGTTCGTCGACGAGACGTCGAAGGGCCAGAAGGAAAGCGTGCTCGGTCGTGCACTCAACGACGGGAGGCAGGGCTTCTTCGGATGGATGGGCCTTGGCGGATCAATCTTTCAGTGGCATCCGCGCCACGACATCGGCTTTGGCTACGTGCCGACCTCGCTTAATATGTTGGACATCTTGAACGAACGCGGCAAGGAGTATCAGCGCGAAGTGGTGCGCTGTGTTGAGAATTTAAGCTCAGACTGATCCGGATCAGAGCCGCCTATTTGCGCTTAACAGTCACAGGCAGGTGCGTATAACCCTTCACGAAGGAAGACAAAGTCCGCTCCGGTTCGGCTTGTACTTCAATGCGCTCGAAGCGACCAAGGACTTCTTCCCAAAGAATTTTCAGCTGTAATTCGGCCATACGACTTCCCATGCAGAAGTGGGGGCCCCAGCCGAAGGAGAGGTGGCGGCCGGCATTCGATCGTTCGATGTCAATTGCGTCGGCATTCTCAAAGACTTCTTCGTCGCGATTGCCGGAGATGTACCAGAGCAGAAGTTGGTCGTCTTTTTTGATGGACTTTCCACCGAGTTCAGCGTCCTGAGTGGCCGTCCGTCGCATGTAGGCAAGCGGCGTCTGCCATCGAATAATTTCCGGCACCATCTTCTTCACGAGAGTCGGATCGGCGATCAACTTGTCGTATTGGTCGGGGTATTGATTGAGTCCGTAGACGCTGCCGGACATGGTGTTTCGCGTCGTGTCGTTTCCGCCGACTATGAGAAGGAGAAGGTTGCCGAGATGGTTTGCGGCGGAGAGGTGCTTTGTGGCTTCGCCATGGGCAAGCATCGATACGAGGTCGTTGCCGGGGTTTGCTCGGCGGTCTTTCCAAAGCTCGGTGAAGTAGGCAACGCACTCCATCAGTTCGTCATGCTTCTGCTCTTGAGTTTCGACGACGCCGCCGGGCTGCGGGATCGCGAAGACGATATCCGACCATCTTGTTAGTTTTCGGCGGTCTTCGAAAGGAAAGTCGAAGAGGGTCGCGAGCATCATGGTCGTCAGCTCGATTGAGACGTTGTCGACCCAATCAAATCCCTCGCCTTCTGGAAGCGATTCGAGGACGCTGATCGTGCGCTCTCGGATGATCGGTTCAAGCTTTGCCAGGTTTCGAGGCGCGACGGATGGCTGGACAGTCTTGCGCTGGTCATCATGCCCCTCGCCGTCCTGAGAAATGAAGGACGGGCTGCTCGGCGGAAAGAGCAGCGGGGCATCGCGGCCAGGGCTGAAGCCCAGCGTGATTCCCTGAGCCGAGGAGTAGGTCTTAGGGTCGGAACTAACAGATTTGATGTCTTCGTATTTCGAGATGGACCAATATCGGCCCGCGCTATCTAGTTCATTGAAGTGGATGGGGTCTTCCGCGCGGAGTCGGCTGAAGTAGTCGTGCCAGCGGTTCTCCCGGAACAGATGCGCATTGAGCGGGTTGATTTCGTCGAGGGCGAGGTCTGCGGCGGGCGCGACGTTTAGCCCCTTCTCGGCCTGTTCCTGCTCCGGGGTGCGGAGCATTGTATCCGTCGGCACAGGCTCTTCTGTAGCTATTGCGCTCATATTCACTCTCCTAAATTGGCGGGCGGAGCATAGTGAGAGAGAGAATTTAAGGCTTGCCCTCCGAGTTCAGTTTGGAGTCTTGGAGGAGAGCCTGGATTGCCGGTCTTTCGGCCCGGGAAGGGTGCGATTCTGTGGGTTTCAGGGGCGTTTTGTTTGTGCACAATATGGATCCCTACCCAATTGCCAGGAGATCATTTCGTGCCCGAACTCATCAAGACAAGATTTGCAATTATTGGCGCTGGAGCCGGCGGCCTCTGCACGGGCATTAAGTTACTCGAACGTGGGCAGGATGACTTCCTGATTTTCGATCGTGAGCCTCGCGTCGGTGGGACCTGGCAGCGCAACACCTACCCTGGGGTCGAGTGCGATATTGCTGCTCATCTCTACTGTTATTCCTTCGCACCGAACCCGGATTGGTCCCGGCCCTACCCACCGCATACCGAGATCCGTGAGTACCTCGAGCGCGTGGCTCGTGAGAATGGCGTCGATCCGCATTTGCGACTTGGCGTGGGCGTGAAATCGGCGCGGTGGGATGAACAGTCGGCTAGATGGCGCCTCTTTCTCGATACGGGTGAAGAGGTCGAGTCTCAGTTTGTCGTGAGTGCGGTTGGTATGTTCGGCAAGCCGGCCAATCCTAATATCCCGGGACTCGATTCCTTTGAAGGAACGACGTGGCATTCGGCAGCTTGGAATCACGATCACGACTTCACGGATGAGCGAGTCGCCGTGATCGGTAGCGCCGCGAGTGCGGTTCAGTTCGTCCCGGAAATCGTGCCGAAGCTCGGGCAACTCCACGTGTTCCAGCGAACGCCTAACTGGGTGCTGCCCAAAGCGAATGTTCCGTACGACGACGAGCAAAAGAAGGCATTCAAGGACAAGCCGGAGCTCATGGAAGAGAGCCGGACGCAGCTCTTCAACGTCGTTGAAATGTCGCTGACTTATCTAGAGCCTGGGTTCTTTAAGGCAGCCGAGGATATGGGGCGAGACGCGCTGCTGGTGATCGAGGATCCAGCCCTTCGCGCTCAGATGACACCCGACCATCCGTTCGGTTCAAAGCGACCGCTGGCCTCAAACAGTTACCTACAGGCCTTTAATCTGCCTAACGTCGAACTCGTAGTGGATCCGATCGAGCGAGTGACGAAGGGCGGTGTCGTTACGAAGGACGGGAAGGAGCGAGTGGTTGATACTCTCGTTCTCGCGACGGGCTTCGAGACGCAGAAATTTGCAAGCGTCATCGACTTCGAAGGACGGGATGGGCTCCGCATACGTGAGTCATGGGAGAAGGGCCCTGAAGCCTATTTCGGGGTCACTACGAGCGGTTTCCCAAATCTCTTCATGCTCTACGGACCGAACACGAACGGCGGCAACTCGATTATATTGATGCTCGAATTTCAGATCGAATATATGTTGCGGCTTGTAGACGAGACAAAAGCTGCCGGAGTCGATTGGATAGATGTTCGGCGTGACGTCATGGACGAGTACAACACGGGTCTTCAAGAGGAACTCAACAGTGTCGAGGTCTGGCAGGTCGGGGCGAGTGACTATTACCGAACCGCCGCCGGCAAAATCGTGACACAGTGGCCTCATTGCTTCGCGGTCTACAAGGAACGGGTTGATGCCGACGATCTTTCGTCGTTTGAGACGGGGCTGTCTACGCGCTAGCGCGGGGCGGTGTACCAGATTGCTGAGGTGGCGGCGCGCTCTTGGAGCGTGGCGGGTTCGGGGGCTTTAACGCCAAGTGTCTTCGCGTCGTAGGTCGACATACGCGGCGTTGGGATTTCTAAAACGCGCGCGTAGTAGAAGGCATTGTGTTCTGGAATGAAGTCAGGGTCTGTCCAGACCGCTTCGAGGTGTGTGGCGCCGATCGTATTCGCATAGCTCGCATTCGGCACATCGACGGTATTCCCAACGGAGGTAAAGAGGCCGGTCTCGGAATCGCGGCTTCGTCCGTCGGATGCCGCCACGTCATAGACTTGTTCGGTGCTCTTCCCTGTCGCATCCACCCATCCCTTAATGATCTGAAGGCGGTCGAGGTTCCCGCTGCTCGGATCCTTGTCGGCCCAGAGGATGAAGCGCGGAGCGGCATTAGGTGCCATCGCGACGGAGTCGGTCCTCGCCGGGAGGTCTCCGCCCATGGCTACGCCACGTTGATAGGCCGCACGGATGGGGTTCGCACTCGCTAGGATTTCACGATCGTAGTCCCAGCCACCAAAGAAGCGTACCGAGATCCGCGGTCCCGAGGTGGCGAATGTCTCGCGACGCTGCATCGCGTTAAATAGCGACTCGCGAGTATTCTCTTCGGCCCAAATGCCTGCCAAGCCGCCGCCGCCCCATGTCGCGCCCGGAGTTTGCGAAGCGGGGATAAGAAGCGCTTCGCCCGAACGAATTCCGGCGCTTCCGTCGAGGGTGGGGAGCTTTCCGTGGTGCTTGTCCTCTTCGACAGGCGAGCTGGCATTGTGGCTGTCCGTACTACCGATCACGCCGAAGACATACGGATTCCAGCCGTCCTTCATGGCGAGCTCGAGGCCCGCGCGGAGTCCGTCTCGTGAGTATGAGCCCGGTGCTCCGGAAGTGATGCCGCGATACTCCGGGAAGTCGATGATCTCGAAGTCGGCGAAGGGGTCGTTAGGAGAGAGCTTAGGGTGCGTTTCGGAAGACCCCTTCACTTGGTAGATCTCACTGATGGGTTCGATGCGCCGCCGCCGCAGGGCCTCCGCTTCCGTCCATTCCATATCTTCGCGCGACTCTCGTGGATATATTCGTCCGCTGCTTTCGTTCATGTTATGCGGAATCGCGATTACCGGTTGGTCTGCATTGTTCTGCTCTTCAAGAGCTAGCCACAAGTCTTTGGCACGATTGGAGTCGAGTGAACTGAAGGGGCGCTCGGGTGCTCGTTCGCTGCCGTACACGACGTTACGATGAATGCCGACGCTGCTCCATTCGTATCCTATGAACGCCGTGAAGACGCCGGGATCGTTGTGGCGGTCAGCGGAGGCGACCGTTTCCTCCCAGGCGGCGCGGCTTGCTTCAGGGTTAGCGCCGGCGGCGCCAAACGAACCCGAGGAGATCAAGGCGACGCTATCTGTCCAGAACTGCGTCATCTCAATTCGATTGCCCTGGGTCAGAACCTCGCGGAGCGAATTGCGAACGCTGGGTATAGTGTCGGGCGCCGCTGCACGCGCGGTCCCAAGAAATTCTGCGTGATCCGTGACGGCGAGGAAGTCGAGGGGCCTCGAAAGTCGGATTGGGTATCCCGCACCATGCGCAATCGTTCCGCCCTTCGCGAAGTGATAGGCGTCGTCCGGAAGCGCGCGCACTCCGAAGATAAAGGCGTCCGTCGAGAAACTCGTATGGACGTGCAAGTCCCCGAAGAATGCAGACTTGTCCGCGTTCGCGGGGGCGCGACGGCCGGGGGGGGCGGGCGGCGCAGTCGCCGCATCAAAGACCGGCTCTAAGCCGGGGTCGTCGACTTGGCCGAGACCGGGAATCAATATGAAGATCGTGGCGAGGAGGGCAACGACCAGGAGTAGGGCGAGCGCGATTTTAAGAAGGCGACTAAGCATGGCGAGAGAGTGCCGCAGATTTAGGGTCTACGGCCACGGGCAGTTCTCAGCCTTTTGAATAGTCTAGTAACGCCTTGCTGCGCCCCCTTCTGGGGGCGCCGCAGGCAGACTCTCTACGTGATGTTCATCAAGTTGTCGCGCTGTCCCATGGCGACTTCTGCGCAGTATCCGAAGTCGACGGGCAGGTTCACGCCGGAGACGAAACATGCGAGGTCACTGCCCATCATGACGAGGGCGCGGCCCATTTCTTCGGACTCGGCGAAGCGACCGTTCGAAGGGAAGAAGGGCGTGATGGCGGCCTCCGGAATTTCCTTCGTGAGCTTGGCCATGAAATCACTCTGAGTCGGCGAGGGGCTGATGCAGTTGATTCGGACGCCGGCCTTCGCGAGTTCACCGGCGAGGGTCTGGGTGTAGACGATGATACATTGCTTCGAGAAGCCGTATGGATCCGCCTTGAGGTCGGGCTGGCCCTCGAGATAGCTTTGTGAATCTTCGAAGGTCTCAAGCGAAAGAAACGCGCGCACCGTATCGAGGTTGCTCTTGTATGCCATGCCCGCCGTCGACGCGATGGACACGATTGCGCCGCCCTCCTGGATTCTCGGGATGAGCGTGTCTGTTAGGTGACGGAGACCAACGAAGTTGATGAGCACCGTATCGAGCGCCGAGGCAGGGGGATGTGGCACGCCCGCGCAGTTGAGGAGGATGTCGATTTTGGCGGGAAGCTTCTCGATGGCCGCATTAATCGACGCTTTATTCTTCATGTCCGTCTTGATCGACTGCGTAACAGGCGCGGAGACGTCTCCAATATCCAGCGCATGTACTTCGGCGCCGAGATCGGCGAGTAAGTAGGCGGCGGCAGAGCCCATTCCTGAGGCGGCGCCTGTCATGACAACCGTCTTTCCTTCGTATCCGAGTGCATCCTTCATTTTAGTCTCCTTGCTGATCTCGATCTCGGGTTTGCCCCGGTTCTGTCCAGCGTCGATTCGTCTTTTGGGTCGGTTAGAGAGCTTAGCGATCTCAACTCGATTGGGGCCGGTGATTTTGAGCGGGCAATGAGGCCTGGATGCCCCCCCCGCCGACGCTCAGGTCGATATCCGCATCCATATCCATGGCGCGGCCAAGCTGTTCCCTACCCGTCGCGCCCGCACGCGCTCGAGGCGATGGGCTAGGGCGCCGTTAGTCCGTATTCGATCTCGCCATTTGCTTTGACGTCATAAATTTCGTATCCCGTTTCGACTCGGGGCGCGTCTCCGCCTAGGGCTACCGCAAGTTTGTTGGTTGCGTTGCGCATCATGTCGAGGACAAGTTCGACGCAGGCGCCTGGGTCGAAGTTTTCTCGAAGTGTGCTTGCCACAGCGGACTCGAATCGTGCCGGACTCGCGAGGAAGCCGTCCGCGAATGCGAGCACTGCCTTTTGGGCGTCGCTGAAATCATGCGCATCATAGTTCTCGACCGCGTCGAACATTTCATCGCCGGCCCCTGCCTCCATAGCGGAGTAGCTGCGGACCGATTGGCAAACGCGACATGCATGTCGTCGGGCGCCCAGGAGCCGGACGAGCTCGGTCACGACGGGGTCGATTTCTTGTAGTGCTGGGACCCTTCGAATGACGTCATCGATCACGGCGGCCAGCTCTGGCGCCTGTTCTTGTGGGCCCTGTGACCAGTCGCTTGGGCCAAAGAGAATGTCTAGCGCTGCGCGTGATCGCGGCACCAAGTCGGCCGCGTAGATGGCCTGGGCGACGACGACGGCATCGCCTTGAAGCGCGGCAAAGTAGGCTTCGCGCTGATCCGCTTGAGTGCTCGCAACGTTAAACGCAAATTGCTCGGCGAGATGGAGCGTCGCTCTATCCTCTAGTTCGAGATCATCTGCCTTCCGCCACCGCGCAACGTAATCCTTTGTCCATGGACTCGCGCCGAGCTGAGAGGGGCGCTCAAGGGTCGGGAGGCCGTGTTGGAGTGCAACTGCTTGGGAGGCAAGGTCGAAGAGGTCTACCCGATTACAAGCCTGCACGGATTGCCACGCTCCGGCATTGAGTCTTGTCAGCAAGGAGGCGTGTTCCGGCGCGTGAGTTTCGAGGGCGTCTCGCCCAGATGTTGTGGTCATGCTCAATTCCTCGTAATGCGGGGCTCAGCGTGTCTGCAGCAAGGGGCGTCGGCACCTGCGGGTCTGCGCGCGGCTTCGGCGACCCGATTCTTGCTCTAGACCGCTTGCGCGGGATCGAGCAATTCGCGGAGTTGTCGCTTCAGAAACTTGCCGCTCGCATTTCGCGGGAGAGGCTCGGTCTGGAACCAGATATACCGGGGTGACTTGAAAGCTGCGATGCGCTCCGCCAAAAAAGATCGGAGTTCGTCGGCGGTGAGCTTGGCGTCGGCTGTCAGAAAGATGGCCACGCCAACTTCTTCTCCGAGCCGATCGTCAGGCACGCCAAACACCGAACACTCAGCGACCGCCGCGTGCTCAAAAATCGAGGCCTCGACCTCGGCGCAGAAGATGTTCTCGCCGCCGCGCAAGACCATGTCCTTGGCTCGGTCGACTATGAATACGAAGCCGTCTTCATCGAGGAGCGCGATATCCCCGGTTCGTAGCCAGCCGTCTTCGATTGATTCGGCCGTCGCATCCGGTCGGTTCAGATAGCCCTTGATGACCTGCGCCCCGCGAACGCAAAGCTCACCTCGCTCGCCAGAGGGAAGTTCCTTGCCGTCGGAGTCGACGATGCGGGCTTCGTAACAAGGCATCGGCGGTCCAGCACTCGCGGGTTTGTCGACGAAAAAGTCCGAGCCGATAGACGTGATGATCCCGCAGGTTTCGGTCATGCCGTAGCCGGTCCCGGGTCGTGCAGTTTCGACCGTGTTCTCAATTTTCTGAACGAGATCCGGTTGGAGTTGCGCCCCGCCTCCGCCTAACGAGGTGAGAGACGAAGTGTCGCGTGTATCGAAGTCCGGATGAGTGATGAGTTCGCGGGCCATGACGGGAACGCCGCTCATGACGGTGATGCGCTCGGTTTCGATGAGCCGGAGGGCTTCTGCTGCTTCCCATTTGTACATGTGGACCAGTTTGCCGCCGGCGAGCGTCATGGTGTGCGCGACGCAGTTGTTTGCGGTGACGTGGAAAAGTGGAGTGATGACGAGGGACGCGGGGCTGTGGGAGGGGGTGCTCGGCATGGTTTCGGGGGCAGGACCCTTGGCAGCCGTAATGGCCATACCCTGAACCGCGTTCGCAAATGCGAGGCTCATGATGTTATTCACACAGCCGCGATGGGTGAGCTGGGCGCCCTTCGGTTTTCCGGTTGTGCCGGATGTGTAGAAGATGCAGGCGTCGGCGTCGGGATCGATTTCGATCTCCGGAAGCGTGGTATCTCCATTAACCAGTTCGGAAAATGGCGT
>Ga0115569_10000522_pt1 | contig 30978 bp, 24 predicted proteins | sample COGITO_mtgs_1205_2_FD_87295 | JGI IMG/M metagenome (GOLD analysis project Ga0115569, IMG submission 87295) | Pelagic marine microbial communities from North Sea - COGITO_mtgs_120503 | ecosystem: Environmental > Aquatic > Marine > Epipelagic | place: Germany:Helgoland, sampling site Kabeltonne... | reverse complement strand
GGATGATGTTCCTCGTCGAGGACGTCTTCCAGGACGCCGTGCATGGTCTTGCCGGTTTCGAACTCGATCCCCTTGACGGCGGATACAACGATCGCGCCGGGCTCGACGTAGGGAGCGGCGGCCGTCATGACTTCGCGCAGGGAATGGCTCGGGACGGCAATGATCACGAGTTCCCGCCCGGCCAAGGCGTCTCGCAGGTCAGTCGTCGCCTCGATCCGGTCCGGGAGCTCGAAGTTGCTCAGGTAACGAGAATTACGACGGTCTCGATTAATCGATTCGGCGACATCCTCCCGTCGAGACCAGATTTTGACATCGTGATCACGCGCGGAGAGCATGGCGAGACAGGTGCCGAAGCTACCTGCCCCAAGAACGGCGGTCGGTGTACCCACGACTCCGACGGTACCACCCCATTCCAGGCGCGCCCGAGGGGGCCAGTCGGGATAGACTCTCGATGGGGCCGTCGAGAAAGCCAATTTGATTGACGTTCCGGGGGTATACGGCTACTTTTGCGACTCCCTGCGGGATGGCCAGCCATCTCCAGGACACCCCCCGCAGCCCGTTCGATCGATCACCGTCACACCGTAATTTTGCTTCCGCTCGTCTGCCCGCGAAAATGGGCCGGCCCGGAATTCTAAATCTCGCGAGTGATCCGAGGATCTATTGGACCGATGGGTCGCGCATGTCGGCGATGCTCTTCTTGATGGCCGTCCTAGCGGGGCTCTTCTTCGTCCCAGCGCTCGCTGCGCTGGTGCGGAGCCAAGTCCCCGTGCGTCCAAGCGCCTCCCTGGTCGTCCAAGCGATCACCTTCGGCACCTCCCAGAAGGCTCGCCGCTCCCCGCGTCACGCTGTCCTCTTGCATCGCGGCTTGATGGGCTCCTTCTTCATGGCGCTCGTCGCGCTATTGATCGTCCCCGCCGCGGCCTCGCTTTCCTCGTTAGGCGTCGCCGCGATTCCCGCGGCACTCGCGATCGCGCTCCCTACTTTGCTCGTAACCCTGCACGCGCGGCGGCGGAGTAGCGACGAATGAACGCACTTCTATTGGCCATGGTTTGGGGTGTCGTTGCCGCGATCGGCTTCGCCGCGCTTTCGAAATTCGAGCGCAGCAGTCGTCTCATCGTTCGAGCGGAACGTCCATCGCTCGCGCCAACTCGCGCCCTTTGGGGCGGGGACCCTGTACATCCTCCGTCTCGCGCATTGACGGCGCGCATGCTTGCGGGCTTCGCTCGCCTAGCACGGCCACGTTCGGTGGTTGCCGATCATCAGCAAGTTTTGCGTGCGGTGGCCCGAGGCTTGGGTGCGACCGCTCTCTTTATCGGTTTGGCCATGCTGCCTCTTGTCGGGGCGTGGGGCGGCGGCGAAGGTGCGGCACTCGTGCTTTTTGACGCCAAACAGGGCTTGGCGCTCATCGCTCTAATTCTGCTCTTTATCGCATTTGCGAGAATCTCCGTGGGCCTCGCGGAACGCAGTCCATGGTCGAGAATGGGCAGCGCGCGACAATCGAGTCGGGCGATCGCATCGATGGCTTTGCTGACGATCGTGCTGGCTCCGCTCGCGATCGACGCCGGATCGCTTCGCCTACACGATATTGTGTCTAGTCAGCAGCTTCCGATCGAAGCATTGGTTGGTTTTCTAGTTACGCTTGCTCCGGGTTGGGAAGACACGCTTCGTGCCTGGCCGCTGCCCTCGTGGAATCTATTCGTGCAGCCGCTCACGGCTCTGCTCTTCGCGCCCGCTATCGCGCTCTGGGTGACTTCGCCGAGGGTCGACGATCCCGCCACCGGGAGTCTTGATCTCTCGGGTGCGGGGCTCGATGCAGATCCGTCGGATCTGTATTGGTCGCGCTTTGATGCGCGCTTGGCCCGAATCTTCGCGGCTGGGCTCTTTGTGACGCTCTTCCTCGGGGCGGGTTCGATTCCGTTTCTCGACCCAGGTGTGGTTCTTACGAGACTGGCACCCTATTACGGAGAGGCCGTGCCGCGTTTGATCGTGACCACAATCCTCCTCGGAAGTTTTGTTATGAAGATGCTTCTCGTACTGGCATTTTCTACACGGCTTGCACGGATCATGGCGAGTGCTCGCGATGATCGTACTCTGCGACTCGCCACTCGTCGTCTCATTCCTTTAGCGTGGGCGAATCTCTTGCTCGTTGCGGCGCTCAGCCTTTGGTTCGCGCGCCTAGCAGCAGGAGGTGCTTTATGATGGCTCCCGATCCAGGGAGCCAGGGAGCCATATTTTCTCTAGGCATAGCCTTCGTAGCCGCCTTCATGTCGGTTGTCCTTGGCCGAAACCTCACCCGCTCCGTCGCGGCCGCAGTCGTATCCGTCGCGGCGCTGACGTTTGCGCTGGTGCAGGCCGAAGGAGGCTACGCCGCGATTTTTGCAGTAATCGTGGCTGCTCTTGTTTTGGCGATCGTGCAGCTATTCGGATGGATGCTCGTTGATGTCGATCGCGATCATCTTCCTCCGACGGATTGGGGAACTTGGTTAGCGCGTAGTTTAGCATTCGTACTCGTCGGAGTCGGTCTCGTACTGCTTGGGAAAGGCTTGATCAGCGAAGCGGCGGCGATGAGCGCTTCGATCTCTCATGCAGTCACGGACTCCACTTTTAGTGGCTCCGAAGAAGTGGGGGCCTTGTTATTCGGTGAAGGCGGGGATCTTGCGATCCTGATCGGGCTCGCACTTGCGTCGGTTCTGCTTGCAAGCTTGATGTTGCTGCGCGGCGACGGCGAGGAGCGTTAGACATGCCTTCCACCGTAATGCTCATTGTGGGCGCGCTAGCACTGTTCTGGGTGGCGATGCTTGGCTTGCTCTGGCGCCGTAGTTTGATTGGCATGCTCGTCGGCGTGCTCTATGGCTGGCTCTCGGTTGTGCTTTCGGCGATGGCCATGGGCAATCTCCGGCTGGGCATCGAAGATGAACTCGGGTCGGGTTCAATAATTTTTTGCGCCGCACTTGTAGGGGCACTTCAAGTCGCACTTGGCCTCTCAATTGTCGTGGCACGAATCGCGCGACGTGGCTCCCTGGATGCTCAGGACGCCGGATTGCTCGAGGGGTAGCCGCGCTTGGGTGCATGGGAAAATGACCTGAGCGGTTGGACGATCCGCTGGATTGCGTTGCTGCCCTTTATGGCTGCGATCGCTCACGGCTTGCTGATCGGACTCGTGCGGGCACGAATTTCGGACCGGACAATCTGGGCGATTTCGATGTCCGCCCTCGCCACGTCATTCGGCCTCAGCGTACTATCGCTTTCCGATCTAGTGAGCTCGAGCGGCTACCAACCCATTCTCGATACAGTCGGCCCGTGGATCGGCGGCGGCGTTGGTCCCCGGAGTTTCTCCGCGGAACTCACGTTCCAATTCGATCCTCTGTCTGCGGTCTTCTGCGTCGCGATTACCGCAATCGCGCTCTCTGTCTACGTTTACGCGATCGGACAATTTGCGAGCGGGTTGATCGGTCGGGAAGTTGCACACCGGACCTTTGCGATGCTCGATCTACTCGTCGGATCGACTCTTGTACTCGTACTGGCTGATAATCTTCTGCTCTTCTTTCTTGGATGGGCCGGTGTAGGCATAGCGTCGCAACTCTTCGCGTCGTTTCAGTTCGATGACCGAGATGCATCTCGCGCGGGGGCGAAGACCTTTGTGATCGGGCGCGTGGGGGACCTTGGTCTTCTCGCTGCGATGCTTTTGCTATTCGATGGACTCTCTCGCGCGGGCGCGCCCGTATTGACGTTCCGTGGCATCGAAGCAGCCTTCCGTTTGCTCGAAGGGCAGGGCGTACTTTGGCTCTCCTATGGCTTTAGTGAGGCGCCGCTGCTTCTTGAGATCGTGGGCTTTGGATTGGTCCTCGCGGCGCTCACGAAATGCGCTCAGCTCCCGCTGCACTTCTGGTTGCCACACGCCTCGGCCGGACCTGTCACGGCGAATGCCTTGATGCAGTCTGTGACGACCGTGGTCGTCGGTATCTATGTGCTGCTCCGCTTTGCGTTTCTTCTGGATACGGCGCCGGCTGCGCTGGAAATCCTGATCGCCGCTGGAAGCGCGACTATGCTGCTCGCTAGTTTGGCTGCAGCAACGCAACTCGACCTGTCGAGGCTTTTAGCGCTTACGACGTCAAGTGTTATGGGCTTGGTCGTGGTGGGTATCGGTGTTGGTGCATATTCGACGGCCGCCTTCCTGCTTCTGACCCATGGCTTCGTGAAGGCGCTTTTGCTCCTAGCTTCGGGCGTGGTTCTCACGACCTTGAAGGGAGAGTCGGATCTTCGGAAGATGGGTGGACTCTCTCAGAGAATGCGGTGGACTCAAGGGGTCTTCGGCCTTGGCGCTCTTGCTCTTGTCGGCTTCCCGCCCTTTGCGAATTTTTTTCCGATCGAAGAGTTGCTCGCGTTCTTATGGATTTCGGAACGACCCGAAAGTGATCTCGTGCTCATGGTCGCGATCGCGAGTCTTGGCGTCTTGGCGTTTGCGCTAGGTCGAGCCTTCTTCTTGATATTCTGGGGCAACGTTCGCCCGGGCGGCCTAGTGGAGCGCCAGCTCAATGATCCGACGGGTTGGCGGCAACATAGTTTGACCGCGCTTGCGGTTATGGCTGTCTTGGCCGGGCTGCTCACGCCCTCACAATTTTGGGCTGAGCTCTTCGGTGCCCCAACAGAACAGATGGACTCGATTGGATTCTTCCTCACGAGTTCGATTCCTGGTGCCCCGGACCCAGAGTTGTTGGGTTTCGAACGAGGCGCGTTGATTGGGCTCATGTCTATTTCGGTCTTGATCGGCATTTTAGCTTCAGGCTTTCGTTATGCGCGTCGGGGCTATCGTGGCGAGCCAAAGCATCCCGTGCTTCGGGGAACAATCGAGGCGACGCGAGAAATGCTGTACATCGAGCGCGGCTACGATTTACTGCTTGTGCGCCCACTCAGGTGGCTCTCCCAATTCGCCCTTGTGCGCGGCATCGAGACTCAGCTCATAGATCGCGTCGTCGTCTCGGGAGGTTCTGGACTCGGTCGTCAGATCGTTTGGAATCTTTTTCGTCGACTCCAGAATGGACGTTTGCAGAGCTACACACTGCTCGGATTGCTGACTGTCTTAGTTGTCGTGAGTTGGATGGTGGTCTGAGATGGATCTCCTGGACTCACTCGAAGGCTTCTTGCTGACGGCGATCGTGGCATTGCCCGCCGCGACGGCGGCAGCGATGGTCGTGCTCACCCTCGCTCTGCAAATCGTCGGAGCACCCCGCCTGCCGAACTCCGCGTGGCGGGGGCTTTCGGTTGCCTCAACGGTGCTCGTGTTCGCGGCCAGCGTTTATCTTGTGATCGAGGTCTTCGATGTGGAGCAGCTGGGCCTGCAGGTCGTCGAATCGATTTCGTGGTCTCCGGCATTAGGCGCGACGCTCAGCTTTGGCATTGACGGAATTTCGTTGTGCTTCCTTTTGTCGACGACTGCGCTGGTGCCTCTGGCGCTGCTATCTGCGAGGGAAGAAGAGGCCGCAGACGACGTTATGGCGCGTATACTCGTGACGCTTACGCTGGAATCCGCACTTCTCGGCTCGCTAGTCGCTACGAATTTGCTCGTCTTTATTTTCTTTTGGGCCGCTACGTTCGTACCGATTCTTTTGTGGCTGGGACGCTGGGGTGGGGTGGGTAGCGCTCGGGCGGCTTCGCGCATCTGGGCTACCGAATCGATCGGACTCGCGGGACTTCTCTTAGCGATGTTTATCTTGCACGAGATGAGCTTTTCGCAGCTCGGCGCACCAACGCTGGATTTGATTTCCCCGATTTCGGGAAATGATCCGCGGACGCTTCTCGATGTACGGCTCGAAGTCGAAGAGCAATGGACAATCTTCTTCGCGTTCGCTCTGGCGCTTGCGACTCGGCTTCCGATCGTGCCAATGCATTTTTGGTTACCCGCAGCGCATGCGGCGGCCCCAGCCGGTCTTTCGATTTTTCTCGCAACGGGTTTCATACAAACCGCGGCAATGGGTTGGATGCGCTTTGCTTTGCCGCTTGCGCCGGATGCAGCCGAGGCCGCGGGGCCGGCACTCTCCGTCCTAGGCATTTTCGCTTTGGGGTATGCGTCGCTTATCGCATTAGTCCAAAAGGAACTCAATAGGCTCTTGGCGTATTCATCGGTCGGGTACGCAGGGTTTTCGCTCTTCGGTATGTCGACTCTGAACGTACAGGGGCTCACGGGATCGGTGCTGCAGCTTCTAACCCACGGCCTCGCAACCGCTGGGCTCTTCCTGCTGACCGGATTTTTGGCCCAGCGGCGCGGCACGACGGAGGTTGCCGCCTTCGGCGGTCTCGCGAAACCGATGCCTGTTTGCGCATTCTTCTTTGGCGTGATGGTGCTTTCGCTTATGGGACTGCCGGTATTAGGCGGGTTCGTGGGTGATCTATTCGTTCTGTTGGGGAGCCTCGAGACACGGCGCACGCTCTCGGTGTTCGCGCTTCTCGCGATGGTGGTGGCCGCCTCGTATTTACTTTGGGTACAGAGACGGCTCTTTTTGGGACCCGTAGACGAGCCGGCGAATCGTGGCCTAATCGATCTCGATCGATTAGAGCGGGGTATTCTGCTGGCGATCACTTTACCGATTATCGCGATCGGGGTTTATCCGAATCCCGTGCTGCGGCGCGTCGAGCCCGCTGTGCTCGAGTTGCTCTATCAAATGGAACGCCGCTCTGTTGTCTCCGAGGAATCGCCTGAGCGAGGCGCTCCGGGCGAGAGCGACGTGCCTTCTGGGGTCGCTCGACGGAGTCGGGGCGCTGCGGGTGCGACGCTCGCCGTCGCTCGCATTGGAGAGGGGCGATGAATCCGGTCTGGTTGCCGGCTATCGGTGCTCTGTTGGTACTCGCCTTCGATCTTACGGGTGCGCCACGAAACGCCGCGGAGACAGGAGCACGTTCGACGGCCCTTTCGGGCATTCGGCTTGGTTCGGTCGCCGCTCTCGCGCTCGCGGGAGTCGCTATCACTCTCGGCTTCGACGATCGCCGTTTCTATGGAAGTCTGCTGGAGCTTGATACGTTCGGCATTTTCGGACTCGGCTATGTCGTGCTCGCTGCTGGGATGGTCCTGAGTCTTTCCCTCACGCATTTCGGAATGGCGCGAAGCCGACCGGCAGAGCCTATCGCTCTCTTGCTTTTCGCTTGGACCGGATCAATGTGTGCGTTAGTCACGGATCACATGTTAGTGATGGTGATCGCCTTCGAAGTGGCGTGGCTTCCCATGATCGCCTTGGTCGCAATTGATTCGCGCAGGCTTTCCTCTAGTGAGTCGAGCCTCAAGGCGTTCTTTGCTCACGCTTTTGCGAGCCTCGTTTTGGCGCACGGGGTCGCGTTTTTGTACGGCGCGACCGGTCGCCTTGATTTTTCGGCACTTGCCGGCGCCGATTTGGTGATGGCCTCCACCTCGCTTTTCTATTCAGTCGGTTTGACCCTGGTTTTAGTCGGGCTGATTGCTCGTGCTGCTATCGCTCCTTTTCATCCATGGTCGCCGGACGTGCACGAGGGCGCGCCAAGCTTCGTGACGACACATGTGTCGACGATCGCGCAAGCGACAACGTTTCTCGTGTTAGTGCGAGTGTTGCATGCTGCGCCGGGCCCGCTTTTAGCGGAGCCAGGAAGCATTGGCGCGCGCATCCCCGAATTGTTGACGATACTTGGGGCTGTGGCTTTGGTGTGGGGACACGCCATGGCGCTCATCCAAGTTGGGCTCCGGCGCCTGGTCGGTTGGCTGGTCGTTGGACAAATCGGCTTTCTGACTTTGGCCCTGGTCGAAGTTCAGGGAGACGGTGCCCGTGCGCTGCTTCTCGGCTTGATTGCCTCCGGGGTTTCGATCGCTGGTGTCATGGCAACGCTGAGTTCGCTCAGTCACCACGAGCGCGCCTGCGAGCACGTCGGGGATCTTGCGGGCATGATGCAGGAAAGTCCTGTTCGGGCGGGACTCTTCGGGCTCTTTCTGCTTTCGCTCGGCGGGCTGCCAGGGACGATCGGTTTTCTGGCGCGCTTTCGAACCCTGGCTTCGCTTGAGCATGGTGGTCATAGGGTCGCGCTTCTGATCGGGCTAGGAGCGACGGTGCTTGCGCTGATGGCAATTAGCCGTCCGTTACTAGCGATGCTTCGACCCTCGGATGGTTCTGGCGGTGCAAGTCGTGCGCTCTCGAACGAGCAGTTCGTTTTGGCGATTTGTGCCGTGATTGTCGTCTACTTCGGAGTTATGCCGATTGTGGGCGAAACGAACATGGCGGGGCAACTTTCGGTTTGGATCGACCGAGCCATTGAGTCTCTACGCGTGGCCCCGCCGATTAGGTAAGCTGTCCCTGTCGGAATTCGTTGGTGTGACTCACTCTCGCCTCGTGTCGGCAAATGGAGAGGTCGCATGCTCGGACTTATTGCCCTCGGTATCGTCGTCGCGACTGGCTGGATTTGGTTTCAGTTGATTGAGCGTGTCGAGATTCCGCGCAATAGGTTGGGATTCCAGGCGCTCTTTCTGAGCGCAGGCGTGCTCGGGTTAGTCGCGATCTCGGAGGGCGGCTTCTTCTCGACGGCCTTTGCGATTCCCGCGGTCGCCGTAGGGTTCGGCTTTCCTGCATTACGCCTTCTGAGCAGCCAAAAGCCGAATATTCCCGCAGTCGCAGTTGGCGGCGAAATGCTTGCGTTAGTCGCGCCGGACGAAAATGGCGTTGACTTTGATTTATCGAGCCTTCGAGGCAAGCCCTACCTCATGAAGTTTTTCCGCGGCCATTGGTGACCCTACTGTGTCGCCGAGTTACGGCGATGGGAAGAGCTTCGACCGGCGCTGGACCGAAAAGGCATAGCCCTCGTCGCGATTTCGACGGATACGCCTGAGCAGATTCGTGCTGGGAAAGACAAGCACGGGATGATCGGGACACAGTTGGCAGATCCGGATCTCGTTGTGACAGATCAGCTTAATTTGCGAAACCCGGTCAACCTGGGCCCTAAGGGGATTTCGGGTATGCCGATTCCGACGACCTTCCTGGTAGACGCGACGGGCAAAGTGTGTTGGATCGATCAGACCGACGACTACATGCTGCGAAGTGAGCCCGAACGAGTCCTAGCGGCGATTGAAGCGTCGATCGAATAGGGCCCGTGCCGTAGGACTCTATGGATAACATCGCGCCTAACTGTACTTACCAGCGCGGCTCTGACCCAATGAAGCGGCGCATGCTTGCGTGTCGTCTGGTGACTTGGAGGTCGTCGAGTAGCGCCATCAGCGGAACTGCGGTCCGCCGGCTGGTGCCGATCATGGCCTTGAGCGTTTGAGTGTCGAGCTCTTCGTTGTCTTTGAAATGCGCGACAACCTGCCCGATCAGCTTTTCGACCGAGGCGCGGTCGAAGAAAAGATCGTCGGGTGCAGCCACGAGTTCGGCACTCCGCTCTAAGTAGTGCGCGATTGCACGGAGGCGGTTTTCGTCCTCGCCGCTTTCTTCTGCAATCGTCTTGAGCGCGGGAGCATCGAGTGCAGCGGAAGAAAACCGAGCACGAAGCATTTCCGCGATGGCCTCTTGTTTGGCATCGAGACTAGACGCGAAGCCGGCTCGGACGACCAGGTTACTCTGGATTGCTAGGTCGCCACGATCCGCGAGCCGAATAAGCAGCGCCCCGCCGACGCCATTCGGAACATTTTCCGGAAGTGTCCCCGTCAGCGCAGCACGCGGCATACCTGCCTGCAGCGGGTTTTCGTCGTGATAGCTGTCGAGATGATCCCGCAGCTGTTGCATAAGGCGGTCCGCAGAGAAACGCCCGAGGCAGAGCCCCCCATCGAGTTGCTCGATGCGCTCGTCAGTCGCGAGCCCGCCTAGCAAGGTTGCAAGGGTGTCGGGGTGGAGCCCTGTCTCTCGCATCAAGGCCTCGGTCTCGCGCCCTTCGAGCCCAGCGCGAGCGATGCGAATTTCGAGGCCAACGGACGCGTCGCCTTCGGCGAGCCGTAGAAGCTCGGCATGCAACGCAGGGTCGCGTCGCCTGCGATGTGGCGGGGCTGTGTCGAGCACGACCCCACCGCCGAGGGTCGATCCGACTCCAGCATCACGGGCGAAGCCACGCAAGACGAAACGATCACCGGGCAGGAGGGGAAGGCCTTCGCTGTCGGCGTCTATGTGAATGCGGAGGAATCCGCGGTCGCCGGTCTCGATCGGAGCGGTGCCTATGATCGCGGCGCGAGCGCGACGTTCCGCGGTACCCGTGAGGAGCTCGACGGAGACGGCGTCCGGGAGTGATTTGCTTCCGAGCCACCGCACGGCCGCGTCGAACATATGCGTAGGATCAACCGCATCGATTTCTGTCAGCAGATCGCCGCGGCCAATCTCGTCGGTGCCAAGGCCTTGTAAGTTGACGGCGATTCTCGCCCCGGATTCGGTCGCGTCGACGGCGTCGCCGTGACGTTCTAGGCCGCGAATTTTTGCAATTCGCGCGCCGGGCTCGATGGCTATCGTGTCGCCCAGCTTTCGGGTTCGTCCCGACCAAGTCCCAGTGATGACGGTGCCGAAGCCATGCTTGGTGAAAGTGCGATCGACATAAAGCCTTCCGGGACGCCCATCGTCGTTTCGCTCCGGCATGGCTCGGGCAATGGATTCGAGGGTTTCTCGAAGTTGATCGATCCCTTGGCCGGTTTCGGAGCTGACCTCGAGAATTGGAAGTTCTGCAAGGGGGCCGCCGGCGAGGGCGTCACGCACATCCTCGGTTGCGAGCTCGATCATCTCTTCGTCGACGAGGTCGGCTTTCGTGAGGACGACTAGGCCACGGTCGACACCTAAGAGTTCGCAGATCGCCACATGTTCTCGCGTCTGAGGCATCACTCCTTCGTCTGCCGCGACAACGAGCATGACGAGGTCGAGTCCGCTGGCGCCGGCGACCATGGTTCGCACAAATTTTTCGTGGCCCGGAACGTCGACGATCGCGACACGGAGATCCTGGGCGAGGTCGAGGGGCGCGAAACCCAATTCGATCGTTATGCCTCGCGTCTTTTCTTCAGGAAGACGGTCGAGGTCGCGACCCGTGAGCGCGCGAACGAGGGAGGTCTTGCCGTGATCGATATGCCCAGCGGTGCCGAGGACTAAGCTGCGAGGCGCTTCGGCCAAAAGCTCAGCGCGGCTCGATCCGGTCGACACCCATATAAGGGACGAGCGCCTTCGGGATCGTGATACTGCCATCGGCCTGCTGATGGTTTTCGAGCAGCGCAACAATCGCTCGCGCGTTTGAAACTGCCGTGCCATTCAGCGTATGCACCAATTCATTAGTCTTCTTTTCGCCAGCACGCTTGAAGCGAATCTTGAGGCGGCGCGCTTGGAAGTCCGTGCAGTTCGACGTGCTGGTGATCTCGCCGTACTCGCCGGCATCGCCGCGACCGGGCATCCAGGCTTCGAGATCGAATTTCCGATAAGCGGGAGCGCCTAGATCAGCGCTTGCGATGTCGATGACGCGGTATGGGATTTCGAGCGCATCAAAGATCGACTTTTCGAGACGAAGCAGTTCTTGATGCTGCGCTTCGGAATCTTCCGGTCGGGTGAACACGAACATCTCGACCTTCGTGAACTGATGCACGCGGTAGAGGCCCTTGCTCTCGCGGCCATGAGCGCCGGCTTCGGTTCGGAAGCAGTGAGAGATACCCGCGAGTTTGAGCGGCAGTTCTTCTTCCTGGAAGATCGTGTCGGCGTACATGCCGCCGAGGGTGATCTCCGAGGTGCCGATTAGGCAGAGCTCATGATCGGCCACGGAGTAGATCTGGGTTTCTTCACCGCGGGGGCTGAACCCTAGGCCTTCGATCACGTCCGGTCGTGCGAGATCCGGGGTGACCACGGGGATGAATCCCTCAGGCATCAGCTTGTCGATCGCGAAACGCTGGAGTGCGAGTTCGAGCAGCGCCGCTTCGCGTTTCAGATAGTAAAACTTCTGTCCCGAGACTTTTGCCGCACTCTCGAAGTCGACGAGGTCGAGAGCGTTGGCGAGTTCGAGGTGATCCTTGGCCGGAAAACCTAGATCGCGGGGCTCGCCCACGGTTTCGAGAATATTGAAATCCTCTTCGTGGCCGCGAGGGGATTCGGGGTGGAGGAAATTAGGCAACCGACGAAGCGCAGCGTCGAGTTCCTGCTCCACTGTTCGAAGCGTCTCTTCGTGGCCCGAGACGCCTTCCTTGAGCCGGCGACCCTCGATCGTGTGGGCTTCCCGCGCGGCATCGTCAAGCTTCTGTTTGCCGGTCTTTTGATGCTCGTTGCGAAGCCGGTTGGCTTCGTTCAAAGCAGTGCGCAGGACGTTCGTCTGCTCGTGCAGCGCGATCGTGCCATCGACGTCTGCCTTGATGTGCCGCGATTCGCAGCTCTCGAGGATTTCGTCACGTCGTTCTTGAAGGCTACGGGGGTCCAGCATGGGGCGGAAGGGAAGCACACGCCCCATGCGGCTGCAATTATTGAAGCGCCTATATAGGGATACCTTTGGCGCTTCGCGGTCAGAAGCTAGAATACGGCGGCAGCGAGCGTGCAAGAGCGCTGTACCAAACCGAATCTGGGGGATCACTATGTACGGTGCGAAATTGCGAAAGCTGCAGTCACAATCGAAACGACGAGGGGTGGCGGTTCCTGCGCTGCTTCTAAGTGCCGCATTTATTGTCGGCGGATGTGCTCTCTCGGGAGGCGAAGTCGAAGAGGCTGGAGCTGCTGCGACCCAGGCAGTCGACCAAGCGGCGGGAAGAGCGCTTGCTTCGAAGGCTGCGGCGACCTTTGGAGCCTTGCCTACGTCGGCGCCCAACGCGGACAATCCCGGTACCCCCGCGAAGATCGATCTCGGCCGCATGCTCTATTACGAAAAGCGGCTTTCGAAGAACCACGATGTCTCATGCAATTCGTGCCACCTGTTGGATGCCTACGGCGTCGATTCCGAGCCCACTTCTCCAGGTCATCGCGGCCAGCGTGGCGGCCGAAACTCCCCGACGGTCTACAACGCCGCTCTTCATGTCGCGCAGTTCTGGGATGGTCGCTCGCCTGATGTCGAAGCTCAGGCGAAGGGGCCCGTCCTGAATCCAATCGAGATGGCTGCGCCGAGCGAGGCGCATATCGTTTCGCTTTTGGCGTCCATGCCGGGATACGTGGACGCGTTTGCGGCCGCCTTTCCTGAAGATGATGCGTCGCTCAGCTACGACAATATGGCGCGCGCGATCGGCGCCTTCGAACGAAACTTGATCACGCCGTCTCGCTTTGATGCTTTCATGGCGGGAGACGCGTCTGCATTAGATGCAAAGGAACAGCGTGGCCTAGCGACCTTCATGGCAACCGGATGCACCACCTGTCATACGGGCGCGACGTTAGGCGGTTTGCTGTACCGGAAAATCGGATTCATCTTCCCGTATGAGACGGAAGACAAGGGTCGCGAGGACGTGACAGGGAATGTCGCGGATCGTCACGTCTTTAAGGTGCCGTCTTTGCGCAATGTTGTGGAGACAGGGCCATATTTCCATGATGGGTCTATCACCGATGTGGCGGAGGCCGTTCGAATCATGGGCTACCACCAATTGGGCGTGACCCTGCGTGAGGATCAAATTTCGGATGTGGTGGCGTTCTTGGGAAGTCTCAGTGGCGCCGTGGACGCGGCGTATATCGCGGAGCCCGAGTTGCCTGCGAGCACGATTGATACACCCGAGCCGGATCCAAGTTAGGCAGATCATTTATGAGCGCTAACGGGCGCGCTGCTTAGGCGATAGGATCACGTGCGCCTAACGCGGCGTGTCACCCATGATCGTGATGCGGTGCATTGTGCGTTCCGCTTTGCCGTGATCATGGACGGCGTAGTGCTGCACTGAGCGGTTGTCCCAAAGGACGAGGTCGCCGGTCTGCCATCGATGGCGATAACAAACATCCGGCGCATGCCCCGCCTCGTTTAGATATTCAAGCAGGGGACGGCTCTCTTCGAGGGTCATGTCTTCTAAAGCGACAGTGAAGGCTGGGCTCACGTAAAGTGCTTTGCGGCCGGTTTCGGGATGCGTTCGCACTACGGGATGGTCTTGCCCGTGTTCTTTCCAGGCATCCCGTTTTCCGCTCGCCGACGCGAGCCCGGTTCCCGAATGTATGGCGCGCATGCCGTCGAGCATCGTCTTCATGCCTTCCGAGAGTAGATCGTAGGCCTTATGTTGGTTGGCGAAGATCGTGTCGCCGCCATAGCTCGGAAGGGAGACGGCGAGGAGTCCGCTCGCCATGGGCGGCTTTGCAGAGAAGCTGACGTCGGAATGCCAGATCTCGGTGAGCGACTTACTCTTGCCGCTGTTCACGATCGGCACGATCTCCGGATAGTCGGGCAGGTGCGGCACGATCGGGTGGATGAAGAGCTCGCCCCAAAGGCGCCCGAATTCGATTTGTTGCTCGGGGGTGAGCTTTTGGTCTCGAAACGCCAGGACGTGGTGCTCTAAAAAGGCCTCGCGGATCTGTCGGAATTCCGGGGCTTCGAGCTGCGCGAGATCAACGCCGAGGATTTCGGCGCCTAGGCTGCCGGAGAGGGGCTTCGTTTCGAGGCTCATGTGCCTATTCTACGACTCGGTTTTCCTTTTCTACAACCGAAAATGGCAAAAGAGACTTGACGAACGATCGTTCATTTGGCGATGCTCTGTCGTTCCGGATGCGCACCTCGTGTCCGAAGCGCCCACAAACCCGCAATTCGGTCTGGGAACCCGGCTACGTGTCATAGCGTCGCATGGATCTCCTCCAGAACCCGATTTGCGTGAAAGCAGAAAATAGGAGCCTCGAGATGGCCACCAGCCCCGAAGTACCTCTGACCGTTCCGAGTCCTGTCCCGGACGACTTCCGACTGACACATCCCGAGGACTACGCGTCTCACGGCTATCCCCATCAGATTTGGACTCGCTTACGAGCAGAGGACCCCGTCTCTTGGCAAACCCAGCCCGGCAATGCCGTCGACTACTGGGCGATCACCAAGCACGCCGACATCACCGAGATCAGCAAGCGTCCCGACCTTTTCCTGTCGGCCCCGCGACTCGTGATTCAGCACCTCGAAGAAGAGGTGCGTGACCTGCCGCCGACCTTGATCCAAATGGATCCGCCGATGCATGGCGACTTCCGCCAGATGGTTTCTCGAGGCTTTACCCCGCGCGCGCTCAAAAAGATTCATGAGCCGATCGAACGTATTGGTCGTGAATTGGTTGAGAAACTGTACGACCGAGGCGACGAAGGCGAATGTGACTTCGTCGACGAGATTTCCGCGCCACTTCCGATCGCCGTGATCGGTTGGTTGTTAGGCGCACCGGAAGAAGACTGGGATATGCTCTTCGACTGGACGAATCGCACGCTTGGCGCCGGGGATCCCGAGTATCAGGTAGAGGGCGAAGATGCGGCTGCGACTTCGCAGAAGGCTCAAATCGAGCTCTTCCAATATTTTCAGAAGCTCGTCGAAGATCGCCGCAAGAATCCTCAGGACGATCTGATCACGACCTTCGTTCAGGCCGAGTACGAGGGCCGGAAGCTCAACGACATGGAAGTGCTCTCCTGGTGCTTCATCATCGTAATCGCCGGCAATGAAACGACGCGAAACGGCACGACCGGCGGCATGCTCGCCTTCATCCAGCATCAGAGCGAACTACGCCGGCTTCAGTCGGACATGGGGATGCTGAAGGGTGCGGTTGAAGAAGTCACTCGGTGGACGTCGCCGATCATTCATTTTGGGCGGACGGCGACCCAGGACTATCAGCTTCGAGATAAGACTATCCTCGAAGGTCAGTCCGTCGCGCTCTACTACCCCTCGGCGAATCGCGACGAAGAAGTCTTCGAAGATCCGTGGACCTTCAAGATCGATCGCAAGCCGAATCGCCATATCGGGTTCGGAGTTGGGGAGCATTTCTGCTTGGGCGCTCATCTTGCTCGAATGGAAATGGAGGTCGCTTACCGCCACCTTCTTCCGCGAATCGCCGAAATCGAGCTCACGGGTCCCGTCGACCGCTTGCACTCGAGCCTTGTTGGCGGCGTGAAGCGCCTCCCGATTCGGTACAAGCTATTCCCTAAGAAGTAGATCGAGCGACGCCCTTAGGGTGGCGGAGTGTGACTGGTTCGCTCCCGCTTCACCCGAATGGGGCCTACTCTCCGGCAAGCGCGCAGAACTCCGTCGAGTTATTGCGTCGAAATTGGAGACGCATGGCGATTGATCGGCGTAGATTCCTGAAGAGCAGTGCGGCTGGGCTAGCGGTGGCCACTGCTGGCTGCGCTTTGCCGCATCCCGGAGCCGATGCGAAGTCGAAGGGCGAGTCGGCGTTTCGGCATGGGGTCGCGAGTGGTGATCCTCTTTCGGATCGCGTGATTCTCTGGACGCGGGTCTCCCCGGAATCGGACGCGTTAGGCGCCTCGATTGCGATCTCTTGGTGGGTCGCGCGGGATGAAGCCGGGTCGGATATCGCCGGGGAAGGCGAGGCGACGGCGGTTGCCGATCGGGACTACACGATTAAGATCGACGTCGAAGGTCTCGTTGCTGGGGAAGCCTACTACTACGGCTTTCGAGTTGACGGAACCGGGGATCGCTCGCCGACGGGACGGACACGGACCCTGCCTCCTTCGGGTGTCGAACGTGTGCGACTCGCTTTCGCATCATGCGCGAACTATCCCGCTGGCTTCTTCAACGGCTATGCGCATCTCGCAACGCGAGACGATCTCGATGCAGTGCTCCATCTTGGGGACTACATCTACGAATACGCCAACGGGCAGTACGGAGATGGTACAGAGCTCGGTCGAATTCCGGATCCCGACCGCGAGACCGTGAGCCTCGAAGACTATCGCCGGCGACACGCGAACTATAAATCGGACCCCGACCTTCAGGCGGCCCATGCGCGGCATCCCTGGATAACGATTTGGGATGACCACGAAAGCGCAAATAACTCTCACCTCAGGGGAGCGGAAAATCATACCGAGGCCGAAGAGGGCGATTGGCGCTCACGGCGACTTGCAGCGATCCGCGCCTACTACGAGTGGATGCCGATTCGCGAATTACCGACCGGTCTTTTTCGAACATTCCGATTCGGTGAACTTCTTGACCTGGTTATGCTCGACACCCGGCTTCATGGCCGCGATCCAATCGCCGAGCAAACGGTCGAGGCAGCGTCGGATAAGAGCCGGAGTCTATTAGGCGAAGATCAGACGCAGTGGCTTCTTGGGGCACTCTCCGATTCGAAGGCGGCGGGGTCTAAGTGGAGAGTCATTGGGCAGCAGGTCATCGTCTCGCCTGTTGGATATGATGCGACGAGCTTTAATGCTGATGCGTGGGACGGCTACCGAGCGAATCGGGATCAGGTGCTCTCTCATCTAGAGAACGAATCGATCGAGAATGTTGTCTTTCTCACAGGCGACGTTCACAGCACCTGGGTATTCGATGTCCCCGGGCCTTCTGCGGCTGTGTATGATGCCTCGACCGGAGAGGGTGCGATCGCTGTTGAGTACGTGACGCCCGCAATTAGCTCACCTCCGATCGGGCGCTCGCAGAAGACGGTGGATCGCCTTGCAGTGGTCTCGGAACACACGCCGCATCTCGTGCACAACGAATTGACGGAGCAGGGTTATGCCGTGTTGGAACTGACTGCAGAAGCCGCAAGCGCGTCCTATTTCTACACTGAGCCAGCAGAAGAACGTTCGGCCGAGGCGCGGCTTGCATCGACCTTTGTTTGTCGGGCGGGGACCCACCACTCGGTGCGTCTCGACGAAGGCGATGGGATCGGATGAGTGCGTTCGGGCGGGGCCAATCCTCGCCGAACGAAAGCCGGCGCGGGACATCGGTCGTAGTGGGGGTTGTGCTAGGGGCTTTGCGTTAAGCCTTTAATCGGCCTCGTTTCCGCGAAGCGACGAGTGTCGCGCTTAACTTAGGCACGCTCGAGGATGAGACTGGCGACGGTTAGCAGCACGTCGCTTTGTCCCTCGTCGCGGAGCTCTACTCGGAGGGCCAGACCATTTTGCAGTTCCGATATCGTTCGAACCTGCGCGCGAACAGGGCCAATTTTTGCGAGCTTGAGATAATGGATCTCGAGGCTGCGAACACTGGGCGCTGCGCCTAGAACGCTCGTCGCATAATGGTCCGCTGCGGCATCGATCGCCATTGCAACGACACCCCCCTGAATTGCTCCCAGCGTATTCACGACGTACGGACTCATCTCGATGCGAAGCACCGAGGTATCCGTCGGATCGAAACGGACGTCCAGCGTTTCAAGTAGTGGCTTGCGGAAGCCCGAGCCGGAAAGTGCGAAGGTGGTTCGAGGTTCCGGTTCTTCGACCCAATGGGCGCGGGTCTGGAACTCGCTTCGGCCGGGAAGAATGGAAAAGGCGACGGTGCTAAGCCCATTCGACTTGCCACTCTCGAGATGATCGAGGCTGACTTCCAAAACGGCCGTCGTTTTTCCGCGGCGTAGCAATCGCGGACGTGCACGCAGTGTTCCCTCGCCCGGCAGCAAGCCGAGCTGAAGGCTCATATTCGACGTCGCGACCCAATTCGGAAGCACTTCTCGAATCGCGTACTCGCCTGCAATGATGTCGACGATCATCGCAGCGGAACCGGCGCGCAGCCGCCCGCTGTCGTCGAGTAGTTCCGGTACGACGGGCAGCAAGATTGCAGCGCCATCTGCGTTGCGCTCGATGACAGGAGCGAGATCGCGAACGATATGTTGCTTGGGCGGGTACGTGTCTTCAGGCGTGGTCATGATCGGGGAACGCTATCGCGCAGGACGTGGCTTTGCAGCCAAGTAATGGGCGCAATGATCAGCGCTCGTCGCCCTGGGCCTTTTTGCCGAGTCGTTCCTCAACTCGGTCTCCTCGCTCCCTCAATTAGTCAGCTCGATCAAGGCCTCGCCAATCGCAAACTGCGTCCCCGGCAGCGTGGCGCCGAGCATGCCGCAGGAGTTCGTAACCCCCCCCCCGGATTCGTCCAATTTTTACGCATCGGAATCTCCGTGAATTTTGTCTAGGCTTTCTGTATGACAGAAGCCAATGACGCGAAGGGCGGCGCCGCGCGCCGCGAGGATCTCGACCCCGAATGGCAGCGCGCATTCGCGTGGGTCGAAGCGGAACTCTCTGTGGAGATCGTTTCATTCGAGCGACAGCCGCGATGGCGGCCGGCGTTCTTTGTGGACGCGATTCGTGATGGCGAAACGATTCCGCTCTATCTGCGCGGGGAACGTGGCGAACTCGATCACGGAGCCTATTCCTTTGAGCATGAAGCGCATGTGCTGCGGGTGATGGAAGAGGCGGGGCTTCCGGTTCCACATATTTACGGCATTAGTCCGGATCCCAAAATGATCGTGATGGACAAGGTCCCTGGGCGTTACGACCTCTCGAACGCGCATGATGAAGAAGAGCGCGTTTCTGTTTTGAATCACTACATGGACTTGCTCGCGGATCTTCATGCAATCGATCCGAAGCGTTTCGAAGAGATCGGCGTTGAGAAACCGCAGGATGCCGAGGCTGCGGGCTTCGCAGATCTGCATAAATGGGAAACTAATTTCCGTGCAGCGAAGAACCGCCCCGAGCCGATTATCGAATTCGTCTACGGATGGTTACGACGCAACGTCCCCAAGGACCGCTACGAAGTATCATGCTTGCAGGTCGACTCGGCACAGTTTCTGTATGACGAAGGCAAAGTCACCGCGTTCATCGATTTAGAACTCGCGTGCCTAGGAGACCCCGCGGCGGACTTGGCGGGTATGCGCGGCCGCGACCTAGCAGAGCCGATGGGTGCGCTCGAACCCGCCTTTGAGCGATATTTCGAGAAGACCGGGAAGCGGATCCCTAAGGAAGTGATTGACTATCACACGGTTCGCTTCAATCTGTCGACCCCCACGACTTGCGCCCCCCTCGTCATGGCTCCGCCCGCCGCCGCGGACTACGTCCAATATCTCGGTTGGTATTGGGTCTGGTCCCGTGCGTGCATCGAAGTTATGGCGGATACGACCGGAGTGGCTCTTCCGCCGCCGATGATTCCCGAACCGCGCAAGACGGGCTTCGGTCCTTCCTATGAATGGATCGTCGACAAGCTAGGCACGCTGCGCAGCGGCTCCGAAGAATTCCTGCGCTATGAACTCGATACGACTTGGCGGACCGCTGTCTATCAACAGCGCGTCGAATCGATGTGGCCGGAGATGGAGGCCGAAGAGACAGCGGAGATCGACAAGCTCTTAGGTCGAGTGACGAAGCCTCTCAATCGGGAGGCGGATCTCGAAGCCTTCGTGATGGAGCACGGGGCGGCGAAGGAAGATGAACTCTTGCAGCTTTTTCAGAAACGATGCTTGCGGCATGAAGCGCTCTTCGAGCCCGTCGCCCGGGAACTCAAGGGCGTGAAGACACAACTTCTGCGTTAGGTGTTTTTTATTTTCTCATTGGTGGCTCGGTTGCATCGCCGCCGGCGCCATAGACTATTCCAGGTCCCGCCCATTCTACGGCACGGCTATGGAGGCTCTCGGGTATTCGGTCCAAATGGAGCCGCTGCCCCTCTAATAAAGTCGTAGGAGGATCGAGTCGGTAGAAGGCGGAGTCGTAGGCGCGAGGGGGCCAGCGCTCCTTCGTGAATCGGGACGAGTTCCGGACGCCTGCCGGACGCCCGCTAGACTCCCCGAATGGACGAACTCCCCCAGTCCTTCGCGCCCGCCACCCGAGCCTGGCTCGCTTCGAAATTCGAGGCGCTGACACCTGTGCAGGCACAGGGGTGGCCACTGCTTGCCAACGGCGAACACGCGCTTCTCGTCGCGCCGACCGGAAGCGGCAAGACGCTTGCGGCGTTCTTGGCATCGATCGATCGACTCGGTCGTCGTGCGGAGCAGGGCGCTCCGGGTGTGCGCGTTCTTTATATCTCGCCGCTCAAGGCTCTGGTCTACGACATTGAGCGGAACCTGCGTGCTCCGCTGGTGGGGATTGCGGCGGAAGCTGAGGCGGCGGCGGGGGTATTAGGCGGCGTCACGGATGCAGAAGCGGATCGAGTACCTATGGCCGCGCAGAGCAGTGCCAAAGCGAGTGCCACCCCGGGAGCGGCCTTCCGCCCGCCACGCATAGGCATCCGGACGGGCGACACGACCGCCAAAGAGCGCCGGCTCCTCGTGCGCGACCCAGCCGAAATTCTCGTAACGACGCCCGAGTCGCTTTATCTCATGCTTGGGTCTAAGGCGCGCGAGACGCTGCGCCAGGTCGAGACGATCATTATCGATGAAATTCATGCGCTCGCGCCGACCAAGCGCGGGACGCATCTCATGCTGTCGCTTGAACGCGTCGCGCGAGGATGCTTACACGGGGATCCACAGAGAATTGGTCTCTCTGCAACAGCGAAGCCAACCGAAACGATTGCGCGCTTCTTAGGCGGAGACCGCGAAATCGCCGTCGTCGACACCAGCCGTCGACCGGATCTCTCGCTCACCGTTTCCGTTCCCGTCCCCGACATGACGCGGCCCGAAATTCGTGGTCGAAGAAATCCAGAAGAAGGTGACGAGTCTGTTCGCGCAGTGGGGAAGGGCGAAGCCGACACGAGCCTTTGGCCCGCAATCTATCCCGAACTACTCGATCAAATTCGCGCGCATAAGAGCTCGATTCTATTCGTCAACAGCCGCGCGTTATGCGAGCGCTTGGCGCATCGCTTGAATGAACTCGCGGAAGAAGACCTCGTGCGGGCGCATCACGGAAGCCTGGCACACGAGAAGCGCAAAGAAATCGAAGGGGCGCTCGCGGCGGGCGAACTGCGTGCAATCGTGGCGACGAGTAGCTTAGAGCTCGGGATCGATATGGCGGCGGTTGAGCTCGTGATGCTCGTCGAAAGCCCCGGCGCGATCAGTCGAGGTCTCCAGCGAATCGGTCGTGCTGGCCATGCCGTGGGGCAGACTTCACGAGGCATCGTCTTTCCGAAACATCGGGGGGACTTGCTTGAAGCCGCCGTCGTCGCAAAAGGCATGCGCGAAGGCGCCGTCGAGACGATCGAAATTCCGCGCAATCCCTTGGATGTGCTCGCGCAGCAGATCGTCGCGATCGTGGCCGAAGAACGAATCTCGATCGACGAAATCGCGCAATTGGTCAGTCGAACGGAGAGCTACGCGAAGTTGCCGCGCGCGTTACTCGAGTCGGTGATCGATATGCTCGGAGGTCGTTTTCCATCGACGGATTTTGCGGAGCTGCGACCGCGCCTGCATTGGGATCGCGAAACGGATCTGCTTGAAATTCGCGAAGGGGCGTGGCGGATCGCGCTGCTCTCCGGGGGGACGATCCCGGACCGTGGGCAATATGCAGTGCACCTCGGGCCGGGCGGGCCGCGGATCGGCGAACTCGACGAAGAGATGGTGCACGAGACGAAGCCTGGGGACGTTATCACCTTAGGCGCTTCGAGTTGGCGTGCTCTCACGATCACGAGGGACCGCGTGATCGTGGCGCCGGCGCCGGGCGAAATCGGACGGCTGCCTTTTTGGCGCGGAGATGGGCCGGGGCGGCCCGTCGAGCTCGGCCGTGCACTGGGTCGGTTTACGCGAGAGCTGATGGAGCATGAGGATCCCGTGAGCTGGTTGCAAGAAGATCACGCCCTCGATCATTATGCAGCGAAGAACCTCGTTGACTATGTCTCAGCGCAGCAGCAGGCGACGCGAAGCTGCCCGACGGATTACCGGATTACGATCGAGCGCTTCCGCGATGAGTTAGGCGACTGGCGGCTCTGCATCTTATCGCCTTTTGGGTCACGGATTCATGCGCCTTGGGCGCTCGCGATTGCGGCGCGGCTCGCGGCACACGGAGACTACGATGCGCAGCCACTTTGGACAGATGATGGATTGATGTTCCGATTTGCGGATGCGGACCGCTTGCCCACCGCCGATCTCTTCTTGCCTGACCCCGACGAAGTCGAAGAGCTGGTGACTCAAGAGCTGGCGGGGTCGGCGCTCTTTGCTTCACAGTTTCGAGAGAACGCGGCCCGGGCACTTTTGCTGCCGAGGATGCGTCCGGGGGCGCGAACGCCGCTTTGGGTCCAGCGTTTGCGATCCCAAAACCTGCATGCCGTCGCCAAAGGCTTTCGCGATTTCCCGATCATGCTCGAAACTTACCGCTCGTGCCTCCAGGATGTTTTCGATTTACCCGGGCTTGTCGAGCTGATGTCGGGGATTCGTTCGCGGGAGATTGCGGTCGATGAGGTGGAGACGCGCTCGCCTTCGCCCTTTGCTAGGTCCCTCGTCTTCTCGTATACGGCGACCTATCTCTATCAGCTGGATATGCCCGCGGCGGAGCGCCGAACGCAAGCGCTGGCCCTCGATCGTCATATGCTTCGCGAGTTGCTCGGCGCGGAAGCGCTTAGGGAACTCCTCGACCCTGGGGTGATCGACCGGGTCGAAGCGCGGCGGCAGGGCATCGATCCGGAGCTTCAAGCTCGGCATACGGATGGGCTGCATGATCTCTTGCGACGCGTCGGAGACCTCACGCGCGAGGAAGTGGCTGCGCGATTCGAAGGGGATTCGTCGAGCGCGATTGAGGAAGGGCTCCAGTCACATCGCTTCGCGGAAGTTCAAATGGCTGAGCCGAGGTTGATCGCGGCCGAAGATGCTGGTCTCTACCGCGACGCACTCGGGATCAAAATCTCGGACGGCTTGCCTAAGGCGTTCCTCGAACAAAGCGCGAGCCCTCTCGAGCAACTTCTCACGCGTTATGCACGAACCCACGGTCCCTTCGAGACGGCCAGGGTGGCGACGCGTTTCGGGATCGTCCCCGGCCAATTGGATCCGGTGCTCGCCTCGCTGTCGACACGCGGGAAACTGATCGCGGGAGAGTTTGATCCGCGGGGCCATGAGAAGGAATGGGTCGATCCGGAAATCCTGCGGCGCATTAAGCGCGGCACTCTAGAACGCCTCCGCGGCGAAATCTCACCCGTCGACGGCGAAGTGTTTGCACGCTTCCTGATTGATTGGCACGGGATCGATCAAGGGCGAAAGGGCGAGACTCGACTCGATGAAGTGATCGATCTCCTCGAAGGACTGCCGCTCTCCTTCGCAGAACTCGAACGCGCGATTTTGCCGGCGCGGATTCCCGGAGACGGCTCACGCTTGCTCGACGAACGCGGCTCGCAGGGTGGCCTCGTGTGGGTGGGGCATCGCGCGTTAGGCGAAAAGGATGGTCGGGTCGCGCTCTACCGACGGGAGAACATTGCAGCGCTCTTCGAACCGCGCGGATTGTCGGGATCTGAAGGGAATGACAGGGCAGTCGACAAAGCAGATGAAGAAGACTCCTTCGGGCCGATTCACAAAGAGCTACTCGCTCGACTTGAGTCTTGTGGCGCATCTTTTTACGGCGAACTGATTCATGGTATCGAAGCCCCCGGTAGAGAAGATCTGTTCAATGCGCTTTGGGATCTCGTTTGGGCAGGACTTGTTACGAACGACACTTTTGCACCGCTGCGCGCGCTCGCAGTTCGCGCCGTACCGAGCAAGCGTCGCGGCCGACGCGCGCCTCCGACCGCAACAGCGGGGCGATGGTCTCTTGTCGCCCCGCTCCTAGAGCAGAAGCCGAATGCAACCGAGCGACTTCATGCGAGCACGCTTCTTTATCTTGATCGACACGGAATCGTTTCGCGAGAGTCGATGGGGATTGAATCTCAAGCCGGTGGCTTTGGTGCAATTTATCCGGTCCTGCGTGAGATGGAGGAGACGGGCCGAATTCGTCGCGGCCATTTTGTCGAAGGGATGACGAGCGCGCAGCTGGCCGCGCCGGGCGCCGTCGATCGTATGCGTGCGCTTCGCGAGCGTCCCGAAAAGCCCGAGGCCGTGCTGCTTGCTACGACGGATCCCGCGCAGCCCTACGGCGTGCAGTTGCCGTGGCCAGCCACGAGACTTGATTCGGGGAAGCCGCGGCGAGCAGTTGGAGCGTATATTGTGTTAGTTGACGGACGACCGTGTTTATTCGTGGACCGGGGCGGGGAGCGGATACTTTGTTTTGAGACGGATCTCGGTGATGGAAGCGACGCGGTCAACGCGGGCGACGCCGAAATCCGGATTGCGCGTGCGGCTCGGTGTCTCACGCGCAGCCTCGGCCGAATGGGGAAGTCGAGGGTCTCAGTAGAAGAGATCGATGGAGAGCGCGCCCGTCGGTCGAGTCTCGTCGGTATTTTTACGAGCGCCGGTTTTCGAGCGGGGTACCGAGGCCTGGAAGTCGATCGGGTCGTGGAAACGTCTACAGCTCACGAATGAGTGGATGTCGTCAACTTAACATTCTGCGCGCCCATAAACATGGCTGTCCCCACGGACACGATCGACAAGGCTGTCCCGACCGTGAAGGCGAGAGCAAATGCGCCCGGCGTTTTTTCGCCGCCGTAGGCGAGCATCAGCAAGGTGATTCCGAATGCCGCACCGCTCTGACCCATCAGCCGGTTGCTTGCGGCCGCGACGCCTAAGTCTGACTCGTGGACCGACCGCGAGATCGCCGCCGTGATCGATGGCTGGCTCAGCCCATGTCCGACGCCTTGCAATACGAGTCCCAGCAAGAACGGTGCGAGGTATTCATTCGCGGCCGCAAAGACCGTGATCGCGAGACCTAGCGTCATGATCGCGCAGCCGAAGATTGAGGCCTTGCGTTCGCCCCAGGCTTCGCCGATTCGGCCGCCTATGGGGGAGGCGAGGGTGAGGGCGCCGGTACGCATGAGGATCATGAAGGCGATGAGTGTGGCGGTGTAGCCGAGGTTTTGCAGGTAAAGCGGCGCGATCACGAAGGCCCCCATGTAGGCGGAACTGGTCATGGCATTTGTGACGAGGGTGGCGGAGAAGTTGTGGGCGCGGAAGAAGGCGAGGGGCAGGAGGGGGTCCTTGACGCGCTTTTCGATGGCCACGAAGAGGAGGAGGGAGAGAATGCCGACGGCGACACTGGATCCGACTAATAGGGCCGACACGTTTTCCGAACGAAGGCTGCCCAGGGCGAACATCAGGCCGCCGATTCCAAGGGCGAGGGCTATGGACCCAGCGAAGTCAAAGCGGACTCGCTTGGGTGTCGTCTCGCGCAGAACTGCGAAGGCGAGGGCGAGGGCGCAGAGGCTTAGGCCCGCTTGAAGCAGGAAGACGATGCGCCAGCCGACGAGGTCGACGAGTGGTCCGCCTATAGCGACGCCTAACGCCGGGGCAGCTGCGGTCGTCATAGACCACCAGCCCATGGCACGGACGCGTTCTTCGGGCGGATAGACCGAAAAAATTAGAGCCATGGAGGTTGGCTGCGTCGCGCCGCCAAGAATTGCGGCGAGGGCGCGGAAGCCTATGAGCGAGTATTCGTCCCAGGCGAAGGCCGTTAGGGCTGCGACGAGGGTTGCTCCGGTGAAGCCGGCGAGAAAGACCTTTCTATGTCCGCGGAGGTCACCGAGCTTTCCGAGTAGCGGGAAGAAGCAAGCCGATAGCAGCATGGGCGCGGAGATGACCCAAGCAAGTGTGGTCTCTGGCGCATCGAACTCGTCCGCAATCGGGGCGAGGGCGATCGTGAGAATCGTGATGGGGAACGAGGTGGCGAACATGCCGGCGAGGGCCGTAAAGAGAACGGCGCTCCGAAATCGACCGGCGTCTTCTAGGCGATCGTAGATGCGCTGTCGCCACGCTGGGATCGCGAGATGCGAAGGTTCGAGCCAGGCGACATCCTCGGAATTTGGATCTCCGCCTGGGATGGGTTTACCGTCTGTGTCGCGGAGGTCGGCCATCGGGGCCGCATCTTAGCGGCTTGCCGCGCGGCGAAGAGCGGCAAAGGCGCGGGGAAGCGCGAACGAGAGTTCTTCCCCGTGCGAGAGTGGTAATGTCGATCGCTCGAATTCGAGGCGCACCGGTCGCTCGCGCCGATGCCGGCTAGGAGATTCACAAGCATGAGCAGTCCCGCACCCGACCAGATCGAAGGGATAGATCTCACGATTCTCAATGCATGGATGGATGAGCAGGGATTGCCGGCGGGGGAGATCGGAAATCTCGAGCAACTCTTGGGCGGTACTCAGAATATCCTGGCGAAATTCGATCGCGGTGGGCAGAGCTTCGTGCTGCGTCGACCGCCGATTCATAAGCGCGCCAACAGTGACGAGACGATGCGGCGCGAAGCGCGGGTGCTCGCGGCGCTCAAGGGAAGCGATGTCCCGCATCCAGGAATGATCGCGGCCTGTCCCGATGAATCGATTCTCGGCGCGGCGTTCTACTTGATGGAGCCGATCGACGGCTTTAATGCGGGGCAGGGTACGCCGGAGACTCACGAGTCCGAAGAGTCTCGGCGGGCAATGGGTTTTTCGATGGCCGAGGGAATTGCTTCGCTCGGGGCCGTGGATTACAAGGCGGTCGGACTCGAGGGGCTCGGGCGACCCGACGGCTATCTCGAGCGTCAGGTATCGCGGTGGCAACATCAGCTCGACACGTACTCGGAGATGGAAGGCTATCCGGGGCCAGAGATTCCCGGCGTCGAGGAGGTGGCGACTTGGCTCGAAGCAAATCGCCCGGCGGACTCGCCTGCCGGGATTTTGCATGGCGATTATCACATCGCGAATGTCATGTTCCGCTCCGACGCTCCCAAGCTCGCGGCGATCGTTGACTGGGAACTCGCAACAATCGGCGATCCGCTGCTCGATTTGGGCGCTTTGATCGCGAGCTGGCCGGATATGGAGGGAAAGTCGCCGCTCGGGAATACGACGGGCGTGATGTCGGGGTTGCCGAGCATTCCGGAAATGATTGCTCACTACGGCGAGAGGACGACTCGCAATCTAGACGGGATCGATTGGTATGTCGTACTGGCTTGTTATCGCCTCGGGATCATCCTTGAAGGCACACATGCTCGCGCCTGCTCTGGGCGAGCACCCAAGCAGATCGGAGACATGCTCCACGCGACGACTCTCGGGCTCTTCCGCCGGGCGCTCGGCTTTATCTAGCGAAATCGCGGTAAGCCTCCCCTGCGCAGCTCCGCGTTGCGTCATCTCGGCATCACTCCCCTGCTAAGGTACCGTCAAATATGGATTTTTCAGTTCTTCCGCCAATTAATGCCGCCCTGAACACGATCGCTGCCGGCCTGCTCTTCTATGGCCGCCGCCTGATCCTGCGAGGTGAGGTCGAGCGTCACAAGCGCGTCATGCTGTCTGCGTTTGGGGTTTCGTCACTCTTCCTTCTTCTATACTTCAGTCATAAAGTCTCGCGGAACTTTGAGAATACGACGCTCAATGTCGAGGGCTGGGCGAAGTCGGCCTACCTGGTGTTGCTCGGATCCCACGTATTGCTCGCGATGACGGTGCCCGTACTCGCGATCGTCTTGATTCGACTGGGGCTGCGGGATGATCGAGCCAAGCACCGTCGCGTCGCGCGAATCGCATGGCCGGTTTGGATGTACGTGTCGGTGACCGGAGTGCTGATCTATCTGCTCCTCTACCCCTTCAATCCTGCGACCTAGGCTGATTCAAGCTCTGGGTTGAAGATTGGTGCAGCGGATCGTTGCGTAATTGTGGGCGCAGCGAATTGACTTTCGACGCGCCTTAGCATCCGGTTCTTCCGAGGTGGCGCTATGCTTCTAGAGCATTGTGGGAGGCCCTCAGGCTTGACTACCCGACAGCCCTTGGGCTAACTCGCGGACGGTCATCCCGGCTGTTTTGCCTCCCACCTCAGCAGCATCGCTCAGAGTTTCTCCTCCATTTGTTGAGTGGATGAGAATTCACGCCGAGCAGCTGGGTGGGATTTCCTGTTTTGCCTTTGGTGATTGCGGGAGAAGCGGTGCATACAGATGGACCGTGGTCGGTCGCTGAGGCGACTCGTGCCCGAAGCAGCCATAGATAGATAGATCGATCGATAGGCAGAGAAGGTTCCTGGCTAGTCCAGAGAATCCGAACGGACCGAAAAGAAGAGAAAAGAGAGAGAAAGAGGAATGACCTTGTTCGGGAAATTCATCGGAAATACCATGATTCGAGTGCTTCCCCTCGTCGCCGCTCTGGCGATTGGCGGGTTCGCGATCCAAGCAAGCGCAGAAGACGGCGAAGCCGATCTCGAGCGCGGAGAAGAGCTCTACTCGCTTTGCGTGAAGTGCCACAAGGCGGACGGCGGCGGCGACTCAGCGGTCCTAGCGCCCGCAATCGCCGGCATGCCGTCTTGGTACGTCGAGAAGCAGCTCCAGAACTTCAAGAGCGGTATCCGCGGCCTTCATGCCAAGGACACCGGCGGTCTCCGTATGTACCCCATGTCAAAGTGGCTCAGGACCGAGGCCGACCAGGAGGCCGTCGCCGCTTACGTTGCGAACATGCCGGCGACTCAGCCCGAGCGTGAACTCGAAGAGCATGGCGACGCTGCGAAGGGCGCTGGCTACTATGCAGTTTGTGGCGCTTGCCATGGCGCATCTGGCGAAGGCAACGAAGGCATGGGCGCTCCGCCGCTGATCGGTCAGTCCGATTGGTATCTCAAGAGCTCGATCGAGAAGTACAAGGCTGCGATTCGCGGCTCCGGCAAGGGTGACCCCTTTGGCGCTGCGATGATCGGGATGGTAGCGACGCTGCCCGATGATAATGCGATCCTCGACGTGATCGCGCACATCCAGAGCCTTGAGAAGTAGTTCTCTTCTTCCGCGTGACCCCCTTTGAGGGTCAAGATTGAACCGGAGAAAAAAGTATGTCCGAAGACGAAAACCATATTGAACCGCCGAACCCTCCTGCTGACGAACTAGCGACTCGCCTGTTCTACGTGGGTATGGTCGGCATCCTTACCTTCATCGCAGTCGTATTCATCTTCATCCTCTAGTTTTCCTCTAGAACGTCTCCGCCCAGTAGGCAGAGATTTCCCCTAGAGAACCCTGGACCAGCTTGTTAGGCCTTGCGGCCGCGAACCAAGCCAGGCCAGATCTGAGTAGATAGGCAGCCTCATGATTCTCGACTCATTGCTTCCGGCCGCGGCCTCTTCCTACGCAGCGGACATCGATACGCTCTTCGATGTCATTACGCTCTTGGTCGGGATCCCGTTCCTAATCTCCTGTTACCTCTTCTTCGCGTTCATCCTTCGCTTCAAGGCGAAGGAGGGCCATAAGGCGATGTACATCACGGGCACCGAGCATAAGTACATGAAGTGGATCCATAGGGCGCATATCCCGATCCTCACCTTCGACCTCGTGATCGTCGTGATGGCCGTCCAGGTCTGGTACGACGTGAAACAGGATCTTCCCGAGATGGAATCAGAAGTTCGCGTGATCGCGCAGCAGTGGGCTTGGACTTTTGTCCATCCCGGCGCGGACAACGTGCAGGGCACGGCTGACGACATCACGAAGATCAACGAGCTTCACGTCTCCATCGACAAGCTCTACCACTTCAAGCTCGAATCCCGCGACGTCCTCCACAACTTCTCGGTTCCGGTTTTCCGGCTGAAGCAGGATGCGGTCCCCGGCCGCGTAATCACCGGCTGGTTCGAGCCGGTCATCGCAGGCGAGTTCGATATACAATGCGCTGAGATCTGTGGCATCGGCCATGGCCTCATGCCCGCTCGTATTCATATCTCAAGCGCGAGCGAACACGCCGCCTGGGTTCAGCGTGAATCAGCAGCTGCACTGGCTCAGACCCACTCCCCTTTTACGGGCGTGGGAACGGGGCCAGCAAACGTCAAACCGGAGCTTCAGCTGGTCACGCGCTAAGCGCAGGTCACTTGAAGGACTCTGGCTAGAAAAACTAATTTAGAAAATCCAAGTTTAGAGATTCGAACCGAAGCGATGCTTCGGGCCAATTCGAAAAAGGGCCTGCGGGCCGAACGTATTAGGAGAAACACATGGCCGAGTCGATTCCCGTCGGGCACGGTGCCGATCATGCGGACCACGGTGACCACGGACACCACGAGATGAGCTTCACTGAGAAGTACGTCTTTCCTCTCGACCACAAGATGATCGCGATGCAATACATGTTTACGGGCATGTTCATGGCGATCATCGGCGGCTTCTTCGCATATGTGTTTCGTATGCAGCTGGCCTTTCCAGGAATCGAAGTTCCCGGCTTCGGCGTCGTGACACCGGCGGCGTATAACTCGCTCGTCACGAACCACGGCACGAT
>Ga0115569_10000520_pt1 | contig 31077 bp, 30 predicted proteins | sample COGITO_mtgs_1205_2_FD_87295 | JGI IMG/M metagenome (GOLD analysis project Ga0115569, IMG submission 87295) | Pelagic marine microbial communities from North Sea - COGITO_mtgs_120503 | ecosystem: Environmental > Aquatic > Marine > Epipelagic | place: Germany:Helgoland, sampling site Kabeltonne... | reverse complement strand
TGTCACTTAAAATCACTTGGTTATCCCATACGCCTTCATTTAATACCAAAAGACCAAACCTAGCCATATCCCTTGCCGTGCTCCAGTAAATATTACTGTAATTAGATTGAATCCAACTTCCACCCATTCCAATTTTCATTTTTACTTTTTGATTGGTAAAATCATTGTATGTTGTCTCGGATGTGTTTTCGATGACATCCTTTAGGAGTGAGTATGTGGCGTTGTGATAAAACCAGGTTGTCCCGGGGGTGTTTTTATAGGTCAGGCAATCTGGATCTGTACAATCTAGGTTATCTACTAGATAATCCAAGCCGGTTGTCATGGTCAAATGGTGTTTGATTTTTATCAAACTCTCTTGACTTTCTTCTAAACTTGTCCATCCATTACCAAGAAATGTTGAGCTGCTATCCTCTAGTGATAAAATCCCATTGTCTTTTGCGATGCCTACTAAAAAGGCAGTGAGTGTTTTACCTGCAGAAGCCCAATACCAATTAGAGTTGCTATCAAAAGGAGCTGTATTTGAAAAGTTATTACCCCAATAATTTTCTAAAACAATTTTTCCATCTTTTAAAATTATAAAAGCACGGGTGTTGTTAAGTTGAAGAAAATTATAAAGATTATCAATACCAACGGAATCCCAGTTTAGTTCCTCAGGATTTAAAGTTTCCCATTGGTCTGAATCTATGGCTGGAAAATATAGGTCATCAACTAGTGGCTCGCTAATCTGAGTTTCATCATTTGAGCACGAAAAAAGTATTAACAACAAGAAAAACAGATTTTTTTTCATCTAAATATTAATTAATTTTTTAAAATTAATCAATTAAATTGGTGTAGTTTCATTTTTTCAAGTAAAAAATATTCCCTAAAATAAAATTTATTTTAGGGAATAATGCCGTGGAGAATAGGGGAGTTACCTCACACTATTTTGGGGAAGACTTAATTAAGATAGTTTAATAAAAACATTGTACATCATCTTTGTATAGCAAGAACAGTGCTACATTTTTATGATTTTATGTTTACGTATTTGCTTTTCAATTGTAATGTAATACACACCACTAGGCAAACCACTAATATCAATCACAGTATTTTTATTTTGTATATCATCTACAAGTACAACTCTCCCTAAATTATCACTAATTTTATATGCTGATCCTATGATTTCAGAAGTAGAATTTATATTCAAAAAATCAGAGGTCGGGTTTGGGAATACCCTAGTGTTGTTTGTGCTAATAATTTCAGATGTGTTAGACAGGTCATGCTCTGAGGAGGTAAATCCAAGGCTCTGCAAGCCTTGTTGTATTTCTGGAGCATTCATAAATAAATCCCAAAATAATTGTGTTTTATAATTCTCTAGCATAGGACCTATCGTTCCTTGATCTATAGCGAGATACCTTTCTGTTTTCCATGAGTAATGAGGGGAGATGGCATCAAAAGGTCCAAAAAGGCCAATATACTCTCCTTGGGTGTCTTCATACAAATACCGTAAAAAGTCCAAGGATTTTTGCGGAGTATACACCATAGAAGACAGTGCAGCCGTTGGCGAGATAATTCCTAAATCATTATTTGGTTGATGTGCGCCGTACCCTGTGGTTCCGTCTGTGTTTCTTGAATAACTTGCAGTTAAACCCCAACAACTCGCGCTATAACCACCAAACTGATTTGGGTTTTGCACCGCATGCTCGTGGATAATCTCTGTATGGTTTTTAACAACATCCCAGTAGTTTGCATACGTGTCTTCTAGGCCTCTTGGGTCAAGACCCAAGTATGAGTAATGAGCCCAAAATAAGGGCCCTACTGTGCCTTGTGCTCCATTATGATTAAAGACCACGGGTATATCATATTGGCTTGCAGATGATACAATATCTCCATCTCTTGCCCATCCTTGATGGTATACTTGGGTATCAATAGGATACTCTGGAGAAGATACGGCTAGTAAATAGGTAATTAGGGCCTCGTTGTAGCCTCTTATCTTTAAATTCATTTCCCAATTGTGATTTGGTGACCAGTGCCAATACAAAACGTTCTCACCTTTTGTGTACCAGTTCCATTCAACGCCTCTCCAAAGATCGTCGGCTTTTTGTGCTAAGATTTGTTCTTGGGTATTCCCATTTTTAAAATATTCTCTAATACAAATTAGTGATTGGCTCAACAGTGCAGTTTCTACAAGATCTCCACCATCATCAAACTCACTAAAGGGTATAACACCTCCAGTATTTCCGTCCATCCAATGCGGCCATGCTCCATGAAATCTATCTGCAGATGCAAGAAAGTCTAAAGCGGTATGCAAATGGGAAACTCCATCTACTTGAGATATATACCCATTCTCAACTGCTAAAATTATATTTAAAAATCCAAAACCAGAGCCGCCAGTGGCTATGGTGTTTTGATCAAAGGTTAAATCTTCTAGGTGTATTCTCTCTCTTGATAATTTTGATACAGGATGGGTATAATCCCAGAAGTATTTTAGGGCATCCATTTGTAGGTTGTCAATTAATTGGGCATCTGTTTCTTGGGCAAAAGTTAAGTTTGAGCCCAAAATAAAAAAAAGTAGTACAAGCCTTTTTATCATGTGATGTACTTAAGTATACAAATCAAAAATAGGAGAAGTTTACAAGCCAGTAAAACTTTAAACAATAATAATTTTTGACTGTAGATAAGCTAGCTCATATTTTTTCATTTATTTTATTTTGATTGCTTAACTTTAAATTTTAAAACAAACACCATGAATAAAATATCATTAATTATTGCCTTTTTACTTTTTGGCTTTTTTGGCCATGCCCAATGGAATAGTGACACAGCTATAAACACACTAGTAGCCACCTCCAACTCTGGAGATATGAAATCAATAAGTACTTCCGGTGGCCAGACTTATGTTGTGTTTTGGAAGGTGGTAGGCGCCCCAACAAATTATGAGCTTAGGGTTCAACTCTTGGACGCCCAAGGGAATCAACAATTTGGTGAAGATGGAGCGCTCATTAGTGATGCATTACCCATGAGTACATTTACCTACCAGTGGAATATAAATATTGATGCCAGTGATGCTCTTTATGTTGGTGTTACGGGAACAGCAAATGATACAGGGTTTGTATTTAAAGTTGGTCTAGACGGTTTGGTAGACTGGAGCGTTTCCAGTCCAAATGCACTTGCGGTTAAGGTATTGCCTTTGGCCTCAGGAAACACTGTGGTTGCCTGGTTAAACACATCCAGCTCTGTGGTTAGTATGCAGAAATATGATACAAATGGCGCTGCTATTTGGTCTTCTAATACCTCATTATCTGTAGCTTCATCACCTGCAGATTTATATGAAATCTCCTCAGAGAATATCGTTTTAGTTTACCATTTACTAGGCTCAGGAATAAGTTCCACGCTTTATGCACAACGATTTGATATAGATGGGAATGCCCTTTGGAGTTCTCCAACGCAGCTATCAAATAAAACGACGGCTTTTATCAGAAATTATGACGGGGCCAGTGATGGTGATGTTGTTTACTACGGCTATTATGCCAGCTCAGGCACTAGGTTTGATTCTTACTTGCAACGTATCAACCCAGACGGAACATTGCCTTGGGGTATTAACGGGGCAGATTTTGACACAAGCCAAGCCAGAAATGAGATGGAGACTGCTATTTCTTTTAATGCAGGATCTGATTTTATTTGGTCTGTTTGTACCTATAGAGATTCCTCTCAGGGAAACTCTGGTGAGTATATTCAAAAATTTGACATACAAACAGGTGAGAGACAATTTACTGATAGCGGCAAGCAAGTGTTTGAGGTAGGTAGTGATAATGTTCATGCCGGAGGCTTACAATTATTTGAGGACCAACCCTTATTTCTTATTAAAAGCGGTGTGGATAACGGCGCTTCTCCAACCACATTAAACGCCTGTTTTTTGGATGCAAACGGTGATTTTGTTTGGCCAGAACAAACAAAACCAGTGGCAACATTTAGTTCAAATAAGGCAAGGGTCCATTTTAATACACCCGTAAATGGCCAGGCCACTACTGTATTTGTTGAAAATAAAGGTGCAGGACAAAAAATATATGCCCAAAATTTTACAGATCCTTTGCTTTTATCTGTATCATCTGTTGCAGGTGTGTCTTTACAATTTGTAAATCCTATAGGTGCTAAGTTGGTTCTTTCAAGTGCTACTGAAATTCAAACCATAACTGTTAGCAACACCTTAGGGCAGCAAATATTGCAACAAAAAGTTTATGCAAAGGCATTTACCGCTAGTACTGGCTCATGGAAGCCAGGAGTGTACTATGTTAGTCTAACATTTAATAATGGAGCTTCTAAGGGGATTAAAATCTTAAAACAGTAAAGTTAAAGTTACTAACTGTTTGTAATTGTTTAACATCTTAATTTCCATATTTATTACCTAATTTTATGTTTTCATATTAATCATTTTTATCACAACCCCAATGGAGTTTATCATTTTAGCATTTATATTATTCGGTTTTATAGGCCTAGCTATTTATTTAAAAAAACCAGAGAGCGGCCCAGAGGCTCAACTTGAAGAAAAAGATGCTAAAATACTTGTATTAGAAAAAGAACTAAGTGAGAGAAACACTACCATTACAAACCTTAATAAGCAACTAGAAATTGCAGCTGCAAGGGCTGAAGATTTTGATCAAATAAAGCTTGAGAAGGCAGCAATTAACGAGCGTCTTTCGCTCATTGATAGAGAGCGTAATACCCTTAAAAACGAAAACATAGCCTATCAAAAAGCAGAAGAAGGAAGACAAAAAGAAGTTAGTAAAAGTATTGCAAGTGCCCTTACCCTTCAAGAATCATTAGAAGCCGAAAAATCACGCCTTAATGATGAGCGTGTTCAAGAAAAAGAGGATGCATTAAAAAAGATGAAACTCAAATGGTCTGACCATGAAAAAGATGTTCAAAACCACCTGCAATTAATATGCAGAAATAACGTGATTACTTACGTTAGTCAAGAAGATTTCCCACATCCAAGAAACAAGCCAGACAGCTCTATAGAAATTATGGATCAACTCATTGTCTTTGATGCCAAAAGCCCTGCAAATGATGATTTATCTAATTTCCCTAAATACATTAAAAATCAAACAGAGAATCTCAAAAAATATGCAAAGCATGATAATGTAAAGAACGATTTGTTTTTAGTAATACCATCAAACACGCTAGAAGTTATTGATCAATTTCATTACAACATTGGAGATTACAATGTGTACATTATCTCTAAGGACGCCCTAGAGCCTGTAGTACTTAGTTTAAAAAAGATTGAGGAATATGAGTTTGCTGACAAATTAAGCCCAGAAGATCGTGATAACGTTTGTAGAATTATTGGAAAGTTTGCCCACACCACAAAAAGACGCATCCAGGTAGATGAGTTTTTTGCTCGTGAGTTTTTAGATACCCTTAGCAAAGCGGGTACTCAGTTACCTAGAGACATTCTAGAAAACGTAATTAAATTTGAGAATGCCGAGAAGTTAAACCCTCCGATGGAAAAACGAAACAAGAAAATTCTTACCAAAGATTTAAAACAGCAGGTAGATAAACTTGAAAAAGAAATGGAGGTGCGGGAAATCCCTAAAATATCTCCTCAAACAGATTTTGATTTGTAGGGTGGTAAAAAACAGATATGATTTGTATAAAGACCCAGATACCCAAAGAAGTTTGTGACATTGATGACGAGTTAAAAGCCATTTATCATAGCCACGACACCGTTTATATTTGGGTTTTTAAAACCAGAGATGATAGAAATAATTTTATGGATAATACCGTTGGAATGCAAAAAAAAGATAGAGAAGACTATTATATTTCAAATTATCAATAAAAGAATAAAGGCTTTTGCTGTATCTAAGATGTTGGGGAGAACTTAAACGATTTAATTTGTTTTACTGAAAACTTGGTTGAGATATTTGAACTAGCTAAACTAGCTAATAAGTAGTTTCATTGTTTTTGATTATTATTAATTATGTATATAGAGTTATTAAAAATATTTAGGAATAACAGATGCTGGAGTAGTATTAAAGACGATGAAATAAATCTTTTATTCAATAAAGACAAAGCCAATTTCAGAAAAATAGTTTCTTTAGCTACTGATAATGAGAAAGACTATTCATGGAGAGCTGCATGGTTATTAACACGTGCGTTAGTTAAAAATGATAAAAGGTTAGCCCCTTATATTTTAAAAATAATTAAGTCTATACCTGGAAAGAATCCAGGGCATCAAAGAGAACTTTTAAAGATAGTGGGTAAGATTAAATTATCTAAAATCCAAGAAGGATATCTTCTTGACATTTGCGTCAATATTTGGAAAGATATTACAACACAATCAGGTACACGATATTATGCAATTGTATCCATATTAAATATTTCTAAAAGATATCCAGATATTAAAAAAGAAATTAATTATTTGTTGGAAGACTATTTTATCAAAACTTTAAGCCCTGGTATTAAGTATACTATTTTAAAAAAAAAAGCCTCCAGTGAACTAACCGGAGGCTTTAAAATTAAAATTTAATTTGTGAAAAGGTTTTTACTTAATCACAATTAGTTTAAAACAAAGTGATCGCTAATATTCTTTCTAGATTTTTAAAACTACCAATGTATTTTTTTACATTAGCCATTGAAATTAATCCATAAAAACCAAAACCCATGACTACAAGATTTTTTATCCTATTTTTTTTGCTGACTACTGGATTGCTTTCAGCACAAAACTCACTGCTTCGAACGCCAAGAATTAGTCCAGATGCCCAAGAAATGGCTTTTTCTTATCAAGGAGATATTTGGGTTTACAACTTTAACACCAAGCAAACAAAACGTATAACTATTCACCAGGGTTATGAGAGCAACCCTGTTTGGAACACTTCTGGTGATAAAATCGCTTTTTCTTCTAATAGAAAAGGATCCAATAATATTTTTACGGTTCAAAAAAATGGAGGTACCCCCAAACAATTAACCTACTATCCAACAACAGACACACCGTATGATTGGACCTCTTCCAATCAAATTGTATTTGCTACAACAAGGGTTTTAAAAGGGCCTGAGTGGGATGAGCAAATCTACCAGGTTAATGCAAGTGGTGGTACTCCGCAACGATTTATAAAAGCTTTAGGTAGCATGGCATCTGTATCCCCCAATGGCAACTTGGTGGCTTTTGTGAAAGGAGCTTGTAGAATTTCTAGAGAAGACTATTCTGGTTCAGCTCAAAGAGATGTTTGGATTTATAACATTAAAACAGGAAACTATTACCAAGTGACCTTTTCAGAAAAAAATGATCATTCGCCACTATGGGATGCTGCGGGTAATTTGTACTATATAGGAGCTCAAAGTGGTCGTTATAATATTTTTAAGCAATCTATAAATCCAGATGGCTCAGTAAATGGCGCTTCCACAAAACTCACAAACCAAAATAAAAACGGGGTTGTTTCTTTTTCTGTAAGTGATCAAGGAACTATTATCTACACAACACTTTTTGACTTATATAAAATAAGCGAGGGAAAATCAAAGAAGATCAACCTACAAATAGAATCAGATTATAAATTTGAGACTGAAAAAGAGGTTTCTACAAGCTCAGATATCTCAGATTTTGATGTTTCACCAAACGGAAAATTAATTGCTCTTGAAATCAATGGAGAAATTTTTGTGAAGCAAAATGAAAAGGACAGAAAAAATTCTAATAATGTAAGTAATCATTTCTACAGAGATAGAAATCCTCAATGGATCAGTGATAAAGAGTTATTATTTGTTTCAGATAGAGACGGCCATAATGAGATATATAAAGCTGTCTCTAAGGATACTCTGGTAGGATTAGAAAGGAGTTTAAAGATCACTATCACAAAACTCACTAGCAGTAAAGAAGATGTATATGATATGGTGGTCTCCCCAGACCACAAAAAATTAGTTTACAAAGTAGGTAGAGGAACCTTAATGCTGGCAGATGTAGGGGATGGAGTTATCTCCAATAGCAAAGCATGTTCCTCTGGATGGGCAGCGCAAGAGGATGTAAGTTGGAGTCCAGATAGCAAGTATATTGCTTATTCTCAGGAAGACTTAGACTTTGATAGTGAAATCTTCATACAATCTATAGAGAATTTAAACGATAAGTTTAACGTTTCTATGCACCCAAGAAGTGATAGAGCTCCAGTTTGGAGTCCAGACGGTAAAAAATTAGCTTTTTCTTCAAATAGAAGTGGAAACCGTGGTGGAATAGATTATGATGTTTGGATGGTTTGGCTACAAAAGCAGGATTGGGAACGATCTAAAACAGACAGAGAAAATGGAGACTATTACACAGAAAAAAAGGCTGATACAGATTCTAAAGATAAAGAGGAAGAAAAACAGATACAGGTATCTATAGATACAGAAAGAATTTTTGATAGACTCTCTAGAATTACCAGATTACCAGACGATGAGTTTGGGGGTATGTTTGGTCCAAAGAGTAAACACGTGTATTACTCTGCAACAGATCCATCCACCAATAAACGAAGTTTTTTTAAAATAAAATTAGACGGATCTGAACCTAAAGCTATAAAAGGAACTTCTAAAGTAGGGAGGGTTGCAGATATTGATGGTACATTTTATTTTACTGGGTCAGGTAAATTAAAAAAATTGAACCCCAAGGACGATAAAATTACCTCTTTGGCTCATGTAGCAACATACAAAGAAGATTTTGCTGCCATGAATCAACAAATTTTCCAAGAAGGAACTCGTGTGCTAACCATGGGTTTCTATGACCCTAACTTTCATGGCTACAATTGGGAGTCTTTGATTAAAAAATACAAACCATTAGCATTAAAAGCGAGCACTGAGCAAGATTATAGTTTTGTGTATAATTTACTGTTAGGTCAATTAAATGCAAGCCATATGGGGTATAGAGCACAAACCTCTGAGCGTAAAAATAGCGATAATATAGGCTTGTTAGGCCTTGAGGTGAAGCATGTTTTAAATGGAGTCCAAGTTGAATATGTGCTTGAAAATTCAGTAGCAAATACATCAAAAGTAAATTTAAAAGTTGGAGATATCATCACAGGGGTTAATGGAACACCCATCGGTAAAAACACAAATTTTTATAGTTTATTAAAAAACTCTAAAGGTGATGAGGTGTTATTAACTAAAAGTGACGCAACAGATGTTGTTGTTAGAACCTCTAGTTCTTTAAAAACTCTTCAATACGAGGCTTGGGTGGCATCCAGAAGTGAATTGGTAAAAAAATACTCCAACGGACAACTAGGGTATATTCATATCAGAGGAATGAACGCTCCAAGTTTTGAGCGTTTTGAACGCGAGCTAAAGGCCAGTGGATACGGTAAAAAAGGGATTGTGATTGATGTTCGGTACAACGGCGGAGGTTGGACAACAGATCGTTTAATGGCTGTTTTAAATGTAGACCAACATGCCTATACAATACCAAGAGGTGCTGCAAGCAACTTACAGAAAGAGAATAAAAAGTTTCAGGGTAATTACCCCTTCAACGAGCGGGCAATTTTATCGGTAAATACAAAACCCACAGTGGCTTTGTGTAACGAGAATAGTTACTCAAATGCAGAAATATTCTCCCATGCGTATAAAAATTTAGGAATTGGTAAATTAGTGGGGCAGCCCACCTTTGGGGCAGTGATCTCCACTGGAGGCTATAGTTTGTCAAAAGGGTATGTGCGCATGCCGTTTCGTGCTTGGTATGTAAAAAAGTCTGGACTCAATATGGAAAATGAAGCTCCTGCAGTCCCAGACTATTTGGTAAAAAACACGCCAGGTTGGGGCGCAACAGGTGAGGATGCTCAACTTAAAAAAGCAGTTGATGTTTTACTGCAGGAAATAAAATAAGGTTCTTTTTCAATGAAGATTTGGATGTAATAACAAGAAATTATCTTCAAGAATAAAAAATTATTTTCAAGAATATTTTGTGTTTTTGGTATTATATTTGTTGCTAGGGAACTGGAGAAATCTAGTTCCCTTTTTTTATTTTTCGATAATGCATGAGAAAATGGTTTCTTCACATATTTTGATTTAGAAAACATAGCTTTCAAAAAATAATAAAAAAAAATTTTTCAATCTATATTTTTTATTATGTTTGCTTGCTAATGAGTTCATTAACAAGAACGCATTGCCATTATTAAAATGAAATCTTTTTTCATATTCGGGCTCAGAAGGATAAAGAAGTCTACTTCAAAAGCTGCTCTAGGGATAGAGAACCGAATTTTCAGGCTGGCTTCTAAAATTAATATTAAATTTCTTCTGTTGAGGCAAAATAGCTTCGACCCTTCCACTGTATTTATATTTCGTATCTGAATTATTAGAAAGACAGGTTCCTTTTTTTAGAACAAAACTGCATTTTTTTTAATTTTTCAATCACATTCAATGAAAACAAAATACCTTGATCTTATTGATCAAACTTTTAATTTTCCTCAGGAGGAATTTACACTAAATACAAATCAATTGAACTTCCACGGAATTGATTTAATGGCACTAATTCAACAATACGGTTCGCCATTGAAATTCACTTATTTACCTAAAATATCTGATAATATAAATAGGGCAAAAGATTGGTTCGCAGATGCTTTTAAAAAACACAATTACGGCGGTAAATACCATTATTGCTACTGTACAAAAAGCGCTCACTTTAAACACATACTTAATACTGCATTGGAAAACGATATTCATATAGAAACGTCCTCTGCTTTTGATTTAGATATTGTTGTAAATTTAAAAGCAAAAGGTAAAATTACAGATAACACTTACATAATTAGCAATGGTTTTAAGCGCGATCAGTATGTTCAAAATCTTGCTCGGCTACTAAATAGTGGACATAAAAACTGTATTGTAGTTATTGATAATTATGAAGAGATTAAGCTCTTTGACCAAGTAGTTGATGGGAACTATAATGTTGGTATTCGTATAGCTTCAGAGGAAGAACCAAAGTTTGAATTTTATACATCAAGATTGGGAATTGGCTATAAAAATATCGTGCCGTTTTACCACAGTGAAATCAAAAACAACCCGAAGGTTACTCTTAAGATGTTACATTTTTTTATAAATACAGGGATTCGAGATACTGCGTATTATTGGAATGAGCTTTTGAAATGCATGAAGGTGTATGTACAACTTAAAAAAGAATGCCCAAGCCTAGATAGTTTAAACATTGGAGGTGGTTTTCCTATTAAAAATTCACTAGCATTTGAGTATGATTACTCTTATATGGTTAGTGAAATTATTGGTCAAATTAAACAAGTTTGCAACGAAAACAATATTGATGTACCCAACATATTTACAGAATTTGGGAGTTTTACAGTTGGAGAAAGTGGTGGTGCTCTTTATGAGGTCTTATATCAAAAACAACAGAACGACCGTGAGAAATGGAATATGATAAATTCATCATTTATCACAACTCTTCCAGATTCTTGGGCAATAAACAAGCGATTTGTAATGCTTCCAATAAACCGCTGGGACCAAGAGTATGAGCGCGTATTGTTAGGGGGTCTTACTTGTGATAGTGACGATTATTACAACAGTGAGCAGCACATGAATGCAATTTACTTGCCTAAATATAATAAGGACAAACCATTATATATTGGCTTTTTTAACACAGGTGCTTATCAAGAAACCATAGGTGGTTTTGGAGGCCTTCAACATTGTTTGATTCCTGCCCCAAAACATATTCTTATTGATCGCGACGAGAATGGCAAATTAACCACCTCGGTATTTTCTCAAGAGCAAACCTCAGAACAATTGCTATCTCTTTTAGGATATGATTATAGTATTAATAATTCACTCGCAGAAGTAAAAAATAAATCGATTTATAAAGTTCAATAGGTAGTAATAATATCAAATAAAATACATAAGATGACAAGAAATACATATGCAGGAATTCCACAAGAATTAAGTGTACTAGGAAATTCAAAGATTGTATTAATCCCGGTACCTTATGATGGGACTAGTACTTGGCAAAAGGGTGCAGATAAAGGTCCTCAGGCTTTTTTAAGTGCTTCACAGAATATGGAGTTATTCGATATTGAAACACAGACACAAGTATACAAACAAGGTGTTTATCTAGCTGATGCTGTTACACAAAACGGTTCTCCACAGGCTATGGTAGATGCTGTTCATGCTGTAACAAAGAGTTATATATTAAAGAATAAATTTGTCACTATTTTTGGTGGAGAGCACTCCATATCTATCGGGACCATAAGAGCATTTAATGAATGTTTTGATAACTTAACAGTACTCCAACTAGACGCACATGCAGATCTAAGAAAGCATTACCAAGGTTCTAGTTTTAACCATGCTTGTGCGTTATATGAAGCTAGTCAAACTACTAATTTACTTCAGGTAGGGATACGCTCTATGGATATTTCAGAAGTTACTGTTATGGATAAAGAAAATATATTTTTTGCCCACCAATTAACTGAAGATGATTCTTGGATGGATGTTTCTATTGATAAAATGACCGAAAATGTTTTTATCACTATTGATTTGGACGTCTTTGATCCTTCTATTATGCCCAGTACAGGAACCCCAGAGCCAGGAGGCTTATTGTGGTATGAAACCCTTGACTATTTAAAAAAAATATTTAAAGAAAAGAACGTAGTAGGCTTTGATATTGTTGAGTTGTGTCCAAATCAGATTGATAAATCTTCAGATTTTTTAGCAGCAAAGCTTTATTATAAAATGCTCACATATAAATTTCTAAATGAACAAATTGAAGAGAATTTCGACAACTAATTTTAAACTACACCAAAAAAACAGTAAGACAATGATTACTAAAGGTCCAATATCTCAATTTATAGAAACTCATTATTTACATTTTAATGCGGCAGCACTTGTGGATGCTGCAAAAGGATATGAAGCACAACTTCACTCAGGCTCAAAAATGCTTGTTTCTCTTGCAGGTGCTATGAGTACTGCAGAAATAGGGATAAGTTTTGCAGAAATGATACGCCAAGATAAAGTCCAAATTATCTCTTGTACTGGCGCCAACCTAGAAGAAGATATTATGAATCTAGTGGCGCATTCTCACTACAAGCGTATACCAAATTATCGTGACCTAACTCCACAAGATGAGTGGGATTTACTTGAAAAAGGATTAAATCGTGTGACAGATACATGTATTCCAGAGGAAGAGGCCTTTAGGCGTTTAGAAAAACATATTGTAAAAATATGGAAAGATGCCCAAGGTAAATCAGAGAGGTTTTTCCCTCACCAGTATATGTATAAACTGCTATTGTCTGGAGTTTTGGAACAATATTATGAAATTGATATCAAAAATTCTTGGATGTATGCTGCTGCACAAAAAAACCTCCCCATTGTTTGTCCAGGCTGGGAAGACAGTACTATGGGAAATATTTTTGCTAGTTATGTTCTTAAAGGTGAACTCAATGCAAATACCGTAAAATCTGGAATAGAGTATATGACGTTTTTAGCAGATTGGTATAAAAATAATTCTGAAAATGGCATTGGTTTTTTTCAAATTGGTGGTGGTATCGCTGGAGATTTTCCAATATGTGTAGTCCCTATGTTATATCAAGACATGGAAGAGAAAGAAACTCCCTTTTGGAGTTATTTTTGCCAGATAAGTGATTCAACTACAAGTTATGGGTCATATAGTGGTGCGGTTCCTAATGAGAAGATCACATGGGGCAAACTAGATATAGATACCCCTAAATTTATTATTGAGAGTGACGCTACAATTGTAGCGCCGCTGATATTTGCTTACTTATTAAATATGTAATTATGGATTCAAGAAAACGTATTATTATAGATTTTAAAAAGTTAACCCCAGATTTATTAGCTCTTTTGGTAGAGAAATACCCAGAAGGGTATGATGATCATCATATCATCAAGTTTAAAAACACTAAAAATCATTGGATTGAAGCTGTACAAATAGATACAGATGAAGTAACATATCTAGTTAAAGTGAGTATAAACCTTGCTGTGACTATGGAAAACTATGATGAGGATCATAGTTTAGATTTTGAGGCAAACGATCCAAACACAATTCAAGACTCAGAACTATAATAATCAAGTAAAATAAAACAGTATGAAAGCACAATTTCACTTAGCATTACCCTGTAAGAGTATAGAAGTTACAAAAAATTTTTACACTTCTATTTTAGGTGCATCTCTAGGAAGATATGCAGATAAATGGGCAGATATTAATTTATATGACAACCAACTAACCTTTACCCAGGCAGGTGATTTTAATTTTAATTTTAAAAACTACAAGTTGGGAGAAAGTGTGTTGCCTTCCTTTCATTTTGGTGTAATTATACCTGTGCAAGTTTGGGGAGACTTGTATACAAAGCTTTTTAAATCTAATCACGAGGTCACTACTGAGGTTACTTTCATGAAAAACAAAATAGGGGAGCACCTTTCCTTTTTTATTACAGATCCAAATGGTTATATGATAGAATTTAAAAGTTTTAAAACAGAAAATGAAGTATTTTGCACTAGTGTATAAACACAGATTGCTATTTTAATAGCGTTACAATAAATAATTAAATAAAAATAAAAATTGAACAACTTAAAAATTATAGGAAGTGAGGAATGGTGTTCATTTGCATCCTTCAAAATTCCAGCAATCAAGGCTCGTATAGACTCTGGTGCTAAAACATCATCAATTCAAGCAAGTAATATTAAGATTTTTTTAAAACAAACCCAGGAGTGGGTTCGCTTTGAGGTAACCCCACTGCAGGAAAATAAAAGTATTAGTATTAGCTGTGAGGCTAAAATTCATTCCAAAAGAACTGTAAAAAGCTCCATAGGTATTTCAGAGCAACGACTCGTTATCAAAACTCCTATTACATTTGGCGAGGATACTTTTGAAATTGAACTTACACTTGCAAATCGAGACGCTATGGAGTTTAGAATGTTATTAGGAAGAGAAGCGCTATCTAATCGTTACCTAGTAAACCCATCAACTAGCTATCTTTTTCCTAAATATACTCAGGAAGAATTGGATATAAAGTATGCATCATTTAAAACCCAAAAAACAAAATTAAAAATTGCACTTTTAGCAAGTAACCCTGATTTATTTAGCAATAAACGTCTAATAGAGGCTGGGCGCTCTAGAGGTCATGAAATGGTGTTTCTCAATGTGCAACAGGCGTACATGAAGTTTGATGCCACAGAGCCGCAAATACGTTACAGGGGTGGTAATGTTATAGATGAATTTGATGCCATTATACCTCGTATTAAGCCATCAGTTACTTTTTATGCCTGCGCTTTAATACGTCAGTTTGATGCAATGAATACTTACTGTTTAAACTCTGCAGATGCTATAACACAATCTAGAGACAAGCTTTTGGCTACTCAATTATTTGCAAAGCACGATATACATATTCCTATTACCGGATTTGCAAATTCTCCGCTAGATACTAAAGATCTTATAAAGATGGTAAATGGTGCACCCCTTATCATAAAGTTACTAGAAAGTACCCAGGGGAAAGGTGTTGTTTTGGCAGAAACCACAAAGGCTGCAGAGAGTGTGATCAATGCTTTTAAGAGTGTAAAGACTAATATTTTAGTGCAAGAATTTATCAAAGAAGCAAATGGTCAAGATATTCGTTGTTTTGTAGTCAATGGTAAAGTGGTTGCTTCTATGCAGCGTCAAGCAGAAAAAGGCGAGTTTAGAGCAAATATTCATCAGGGAGGTAGTGCATCGAATATAAAAATTACCCCAAAAGAGAGAAAATTAGCAATTAAAGCTGCTAAAATATTAGACCTACCTGTTGCGGGTGTAGACATTATTAGGTCTAATAAAGGTCCTTTACTGTTGGAAGTGAATTCATCTCCAGGGTTAGAGGCAATAGAGTCTGCAACAGGTCTAGATATTGCAAATATTATGATTGAAGCAATTGAGAAGAAATTAAAATTCAAATAATATAAATATGATTACACCCTTAATTTTTAAACTTGCAGAAATGTGAGAGTCTTGTCCAAAAAATTATTCCCTAAAATAAAATTTATTTTAGGGAATAATGCCGTGGAGAATAGAGGAGTTATGTCACACTATTTTAGGGAAGATTTGTCTAAAAATTTAAACAATTAATTGTTGATTTTTTTTAAACTGTTCAAAAATGATATTGCATGTGAGCTGTTACGGTCTTGCAAGTTGGGCAAGTTGCCTCTATGGGCCTGTATGGGCTTATTTCTGTTAGGAGATATTTTAGTGGTTTGTCTTTCATTTTATAATTAATTTTTCCAATACCATAAATTTAAATTCTTAGAACTCTCAAATGATTCCTCAATCAAATCTGGCAATCTGTAAAAGAAGTTAATACCGCTAAACTCTTCTAGTTGGTCTATGGTGATAACATAACTTTCTACACTATTAGAACTGGCAGTATTTTCAATCAAAATAGCTAAGTTTCTTTTATAATTATCAGGGTCAATAACTACTTTGTAATACCATTTTGGTATGGTAACTCTATTAGTCCCAATTTTTCCAAAATTCTCACATTCAAGAATAGGTCCTGTGATAATAATAAGCTCTCCATAAATATTACTCCAATCTCTAATTTGTTTTTCAATCTTTTTCCAAATACCTCTATTAAAATTAGCTGACTGGGGAGATACATTACTCAAATAAAAACTCTCGCTCATAGACTTAGAATTATATTTCATATCTGCAGCAGGAGCAAGGTGTCCTCTATCATAACCACTGCCTTTATAGTCGTTTAAATCTGATGAATTTTTAATTACTTTAGGGTCTTTTCTAAAGTTGTTCTTTCTCTTTACTGTTTGGTTTAATTGTAATGAGTTTAGTTTGTAGTATACCCATTCAGCCTGTTTATGTTCTTCAGAATAAGATAATGAGTAGTAGTTATGAGTAATTAAATAGTCATAAGCCCCAAGGGGCTTAAGATCTTGAGAGTAAATTAAATTACAAATTAAAATTATTAGAAAATTTATATATTTTATCATAAATATATTTACCATTAGTCCTGTGAATAACTTACTAGATTCTAAAAAGTATGAAGTCTATTAATTTATAAAACGGTTATACTATAACAAGTATAACCGTTTTATAATTATATATTCTTCTCTATTATTCCATATTAAATTTTAGAAAGTTCTGGATCTTTCTTTAAAATATAAAAATATTGAAAGAATACCCCAGCCAGAGTGCATAAAACCAATAACATTGCAGGAATCTTAATATTGTTCATTAAACTTTCAAAGTCCATATTCCCCAAACTTGTTGATTCTAATAGAAGTAATGTTACTATTACTGATAAACCTATTCCTGAGCTAAACCCAGACATTAAACCAATAACAATTGGTTTAATTTGTCTACGCATTAAAAAAGTACCAATTATAGGGCCAAAGAATAATAAACCAAGAACTAAACCACTACCTAAAGATTCAGGACTAATGAAGATTATCATTACAGCAAGTATTAAATAGAATTGGAATGTCCATACCCATAAATAAGTTATCCATCGAGCAAAAAGATACGTTATAACTCCTGATACTATAGCGATTATTATTGCAGTTAATGGGGATAAAGCATCTGGTTGGAATTCAGAAACAGATAGATAAAGTGAGCCATTAGATACTGTAACCGCTAAACTTAATAAAAGTCTATAATTTTTGAGGCCTTTTAAAGCTAATATAACCCCTGTTGCTAAAGCTAAAATTGCATATATATATATCATAATTTTTTATTTTTAATTCATTCCATTTACTTTCATACTAGCTTCTTGAAATCTTTGGATTAATTTCAAGTAGCTCCCCATAAACGCTTTAAGTTCTTCTTGTGACATGTCATCTTTCATTATATCTGCTTCTTTTTGAAGTTTGTCCATTTTGTCTAACAAAGGTGCCATATTCAAAACAGAACCAGAGGCATTACTTAACATATTCATTGCAGCTCCAAAGCCTCCATCTTCATCATTTTTAGCATCATTTGATGCTTTTGCCATGTTTTCTATCATAGTCACATATTCGTTAACTACTCCATCTAAGGCTGAGAAATATTCTTTTACAGCTTTGTTTTTTGAAAATTCATAAGGAACTTCAGTTGTAATTTTATCTGATTTATTATCTTGTTTAGAGTCACCACACCCCGTTATTAATAATAAACAGAAAATAATTGGTAAAGATTTAAATAACGTAAATTTCATAATATTTGTTTTTAGTTAAATTTTAGTAATTAAATATAGTTGTTTCTAAACTATATTTTTGTACACATATTGTACATGTTTTTGTTTCACTGTACACTATAAAATAATTAGACAGTTATTGCGGAAGAACTTCATTAAACTTTATTATTACAAAATCGAACTAATTTGGGGTAGATTTGATTGAACCCATTAACTCTTAATCATAAATTCATTATTTTAAAAATGTTGAAGCTTGTGAAGATTAATTTTTGTGTAGTAAGTAAATGTTATGGATGTAAATACTTTACTTAAGATGGTATCTTTTGTTTTTAACCATGTATTTTTCAAATTACGTTGATGATAATTATGTTGTAAACGGGACTGCTTTACTGAACGTGTCCCTTCTTATTTGGTAAAAAATTGCCATTGAAACGTTAATTCTTTAATGGCATTTAATACTATCGAACGCATCATCTATGATTTGTTCATGTTCTGACTTAGTAATCCACTTACACTGTTTGTAATTCCAAAAGTAAATTTCGTTTGGGTTTTCATATTCAAGATCCGCTAATTGTTGGTGTCCTTCAAGTGTTGGTCTACACACATTATCTTTATCGTATTCAATAAATACCACGTTTTTATTTTTAACACTAAAAATATCTGATAATTTTAATCTCTGGCATTTTGGCCCCATAAGAGAACATCCTGTAGTTGTCAAAATAGCTGCAAATACGAAGCAGTGGTATATTTTATTTGTTTTCATATTTATCTTATATCTAATTCTTTAACACCTTCAATTTTTCTTGAATTGGCTACTAGCTGTCTTATGATTGTCATCAGCTCTTCTCCATTTCGAATACCATAAAGCACAATAGATGGATTTGTATAATCTGAGATAATGATTGTTAACTTTGAAAGCCCAAGGGTGTTAAGTCACACTATTTTGGGGAAGATTTGGATGTAATAACAAGAAATTCTCTTCAAGAATAATTTTGGTAGGATGTCTGAATTAGTTAATCTACCTTGTAAGTTAGTTTCATTGTTATTGAGGCGCTCTTTTCTCTAGAGTCTGTGTTGAAGGTTCCTCCCCAAGAATAAGTTTCCTTTGAATTTTGACCTGTAATTTGAAATATCCCCATTCTGGCAGATTCTAACTTTCCTAGTTTACCTCCAGAGAATTCAGCTATTTTTTCTGCTCTTAATCTTGCATCTTGGGTAGCTTTAGAAATCATTTGTATTTTAAGATCTGCAAGTTTTGTATAATAGTATCTGGGTGATTCGGAGTAAAACTGTACACCTTGATTTAGTAGCTCAGTAATTTCTCTAGATACTTTTTCAATTTTATCCACATCATTAGATTCTATCTTGACAGTTTGAGTTAGTTCATATCCAACAAATTCCTCGCCTATAAATTTTCCATCAGAGGAATATAAACGTTTGAAGTTTTCATCTGTCTTTACTGCGCTGTAAATAAGTTGCTGGCTTTTAATTCCTTTATTCACTAGATATTTGTTTATGGCAGCTTTATTTTTCTCTAGTGTAAGGTATGACTGTTTTAAATCTTTGTTTTGTGCGCTAAACTCTCCTTCCCAAACTATTAAATCTGAGGAAAAATCAGTTTTTCCTAAACCTGTTACTCGAATTTCTCCATCTGCTTTTGATCTGTCTGTATATGCTTTTCCTAAGAAAATTGAGGATGCAACTATTGCAATTCCAAAAATTATAGCGTTTGTGTATTGTTTCATATTGTTTTAACTCTTGTTTGTTTAGATTTATTGTTATCCATACATAACTTTTAATCCGTACCTCTCTTTAGTTTTCCAAAGTTGTCTTTAGGATTAAGCCACTTGTTTTCAGAAGGTGTCTCTTGAGTATCATTTTGTATGGGTTGATCATTGACCTTTGGTGAAACCTTACTAAAATCAAATAATTTTTTAAGCCACATATTATTTTCTCAATACAAGTTTATTATTCTTTAAATCGTCAAAATTTCATTAAAATTATTCTATGGTCATATTGGTTGAACAAATTTGTATTTTAATAATAAATTTAGATAAAATAAACTAAGTTTATGTAAATTAATTAATAATCTAAATTAATAAAATTTTGACACTCTACTTTACAATCGGAATCTCCTATTTACTTCTTCACCTCATTTTTTCAGGATTCAAAAATTCAGTGAAAAAATACTTTATTATGTTATTTGGGTTTCTATTTCTTTGGCCACTATTTCTATTTAATTCTTTAAGGCTTTTTTTTAAAGTTGGAAAACATTTAACTCTCAAAGGGAAGTTTCTTCTATTTTTTCCTACCAAAGAAACTAGCAAAAGGGATAGAGATACTGATTTTCTAAAACTAGAAGATTTAGAGGGGCTAGAAGGTGTAGAAAATTTTGAGGATAACAATGAGCCTTTTTAAATATTTGTTGCTTCTTTTGGATAGAATACAAAACACCAACAGGCTTACATTTTTATAATCCTATGTTCGCTTACCTGGTCGTCTATAGAGATATAATACAAACCACTAGATAGCCCTCTAATATCAATAGTGGTACTTTCACTTTGTATAGCCCCTGCATTCACAAATCTCCCTAAATTATCACTAATTTGGTATTGTGAGCTAACCATGTCATCAGGGGCAACATATTTAAAATATTAGATGCAGGGTTTAGAAAAACCCCAATCTTGTTTAAGGTTGTATTTTCTGGTATGTTAGACAAGTCACGCTCTGTAGTTTTAAATCCGGGGCTTTACAAGCCTTGTTGTGTCTCAGGGGCATTCATATTTTTTTACCAAAGTTTTAAAAGATCAAGTAGATAAGCTTGAAAAAGAAATGGAAATGCGGGAGATTCCTAAAATATCTCCTCAAACAGATTTTGATTTATATGGGTTAATCTATTTCAATTTTCAGGAAGGGTAGGGGAAGTTAAAATTAATTCTTTTATTAAAATTACTTTTATAAATTATTTCTTTTTTTATAGCCTGAATAAACCGTATTTGACAATACAATAAATTGCACGTATTCCATCTTTCCAATTTATCTTTTTACCTTCTAAATAAGTCCTACCATAGTAAGAAATACCTACTTCGTAGATTCGTATATTATGAATTCTAGATATTTTAGCCGTTACTTCTGGTTCAAAACCAAATCTTTTTTCTTTTAGAATAATTGTTTGAATTATCTTTGTATCAAACATTTTGTAACAAGTCTCCATATCAGACAAGTTTAAATTTGTGAATACATTCGATAAAAAAGTTAGAAATTTATTACCTATTGAATGCCAAAAAAATAATATTCTATGTGGATTACCACCAATAAAACGAGAACCATAAACGACATCTGCAAGCCCTTTTAAAATAGGATTTAATAAAATATTGTACTCTTCTGGATCATATTCCAAATCTGCATCTTGAATTATTAAATATTCTCCAGTTGCAAACTTAATGCCGCTGTGTATCGCTGAGCCTTTTCCTTTATTTTGTCCATGTAATATAAGTCGAATATTTAATTCTTTGTTATTTTCAATGTAATTGTTAATAATATTACAAGTATTATCCGTTGACCCATCATCAATAATGATAATATCTTTTTTTATATTATTAACCAACTTTACCTTCTGTATTTTGCTTAACAATATAGCTATCGTCTTACTTTCATTAAAAACAGGTATAATAATAGATAATTTAGTCATTTTATTATTTTTTAAAATCTTTTTGATTTGATTATTCTCCATTTATGCAAACGATATTCAAAAGACACTATCATACAGCCTATACCATAAATTATACTTCTTTTTAGATTGATAGAAGAAGCTTCATCGAAATATTTTGTTGGACATGTTATTTCACCAATTTCAAAGCCTTCCATGAATATTTGCATTAGCATCTGATTGTCAAAAATAAAATCATTAGAATTCACTTCAAAATTTATTTTCTTCAATACTTCAGAGGAAAAAGCTCTATATCCTGAATGGTATTCTGATAATTTTTGGTTAATTATAATGTTTTGTGCTAAAGTCAAAAGACGATTAAAAAAATATTTATACAGAGGCATTCCTCCTTTTAAAGCTCCTTTCCCTAAAATTCTAGAGCCTAACACAACGGGATATATATCATTGGCTATAATATATGAGATTGATTCAATTAATTTAGGTGTATATTGATAGTCAGGATGTAGCATTATAATAATATCTGCCTTAAGTTCAATTGCTTTCTGGTAACATGTTTTTTGATTTGCACCATAACCTAAATTAGAATCATGTTTAAAAACATATTTCAAACCATATAATTCTGCTACTTCAACAGTCTTATCAGTACTGAAATCATCAACTAAGATAACATCATCTACTATTTCAAAAGGAATTTCATTTAGTGTGTTTATTAAAGTCTTTTCAGCATTAAATGCCGGTAAAACAACAATAATTTTTTTATTGTTTATCATACAAATGTGATTAAGGGAATGGCCATAATGGTCCATGTAATTGATTAACTGAAACTCCTATGTATACAGAAATACTAATGACTAGTGTTATCCCAAAAAATATATTAAGGACAACCATAAAACGACCCAATTGTTGAGCTAGAGAATTTTGTTTTAATATACCTCCAAGAGTTAAAAGTAATATAATGATTCCTGGGAGCATAAACATTGATTTCATACTTGAGAAATAAGGAGATCGTAATGTTTGTATAAAAGGAACTAATAAATATAATAAGGCTAAAAGTAAAGGAATAACTTTATTAGTTACAGTCTGCCAATTTACTTTTAATCTAATATTTAGAAATTGTTTTTTTAGCAATAATAAAATAAAAAATAGTCCCCAAATTAATCCAACTGTATATGATATATATCCAAGTGTCCTAGCCCATGTTACCTTAGGACTAATAAATCTCCATTCATAGTCATAAAATGTTCTGGCAAACAATTCTGTGAAAAAAGATGCAGAAGTAGAATTAGAAATAAAAGGGTATTGGTATAATTTAAAAATTCTGAAAGTGAAAAATTCAACTTTTTCTAATGAACCAGGGAATTGATTTTTCGCGTAATCAAAGTAATGCTGATTACTTACTAAAAGCTCACCTGTCTGATTAAATTTCCATGTTTCTTCTGAAAGGGAGAGTAAAAAACCTAATATTAAAATGGGTATAGCCCAGGACAGTTTTTTTCTTTGGGATTTTCTAAATAATAATAGAAAAATTATACCTGGAAATAAAAGCAGTATTAATCCATGCTGCTTAGTGAAACTTCCGAGGATTACAGCTACAACTAAAGCACACAACCACTTCAATTTTTTTTTCTCCTTATTTAATGCTGTAACTGTTTTTAGAAACAAGTAAAAACTAAGAACTGCAAAAAACACTAACATATAATCATTACCTAACATGGCGGATGTAAATATATCTCTCGGCAGTACAATAATAAAAGACATAATTATAATGGCTGATATTTTTTGTAGTTTAAATAGCATCAAAATTTTATATGAAATCAAGAGCAATATTATTGACAGTAATGGGTTAATAGCTTGTACTGTTTTCCAACAAGTTGCTTGCGTTCCACCTAGGAGTTTAGCTGCTTTGTAAACAATTGCCCCGGTGTAATAGTATAAGGGTGGCTGATAGCATTCCCAACACTGAGAAGGAGCTGGGCGTTTAAAGTCTTCCGCATAGATATTTACCACCTCCATGTGGTCATCATATGAGTTGTTAGCGGGGCTTACCCAAAAAACAGTTAATCGCAGAATACCTCCAAGGCAAATTATTCCAACAAGTAGATATTTATATAATTTCTCTTTTGACATATTTAAATAACATAATTGCCCCTAAAAATCCAAGAATTAATATTACAACTGAAACAAACCTACCAATTGACGAAAACTTCCAATGAAAAATTCGAACCCACCAAAAGTTAATAGAATTTTTCTCAATTGATGAATTTATAACCACAGTGCTTGAAGCTCTTCTTGTCTCTTTCTTCCAAGGTGAATTAGGTTGATAATTAATTAACTTTTTTAAATTTTTTGGTAAAATAATTGCTAATTGTTTTACTTGAACTAAATGGGGTTCCTTTTTTAAACTGTAAATATATTCTATATCCGAAAGTCCGTTATTTGTTATGTAGTCTTTAAGAACATCTCTCTTGTAGTTTACCGAAATTAGTCCAACTTGTAAAATAAATGCAAAAAGCATTACTGTAAATACCCATTTCTTAGGTTTTAAATATATAATTGGCAAATAAAGAAAAGGAATAATAGGCAGAATATAACGAGGGCCATAAGACCAGATACTTCCATGCCAAGCAAAATTCATAGAAAAACTACCAAGATAAGTTGCGGAAATCAAAAGAATAGAATAAGATATTAATCTCTGCTTTTTCCAAAATGTTTTTATCCCCCAAAATGCAACTACAATGGTTGTGGAGAAAAAAATGAGTCCTTTTCCTGGAGAAAATAGAAAACCAAAAAATGCAATAGGGATTCTTGATAACGACCAAAAATCAAATTTATCTGAATGAGCTAAAGACCAGGCCAATGAATATCCTGACTCAAATGGGCTTCCAAAACGATAATAGTTATATAGCATAATAAACCCTACACCAATACCAAGAGTTGTTAAAGATTTTAACCTTTCTTTATTATCACTTTGCATCAGTAGAATAGCAGGAACTGCTAAAATTGTTGTTGTTCTGAAAACCAAACCCAAGGACAACATCAAACCTGAGTAAAGGCCTGAATTTTCAGTATTTTTTTTTAAAGCATAGTAAGAACTTATTAAAATAAAGAACATTTCAAAATGGTGTTCATAGGTACTTTGTGCAAATACGAAAGAATAGGAAGTTATTCCAAAAAACATACTTGCTAAATATGCTTGTTTTTTTGAAACTCCAAGAATTAGAGCAATCTTAAATAGCAGAAAAGCGCAAAGTGCATGCACCATGTAATTTAAAAATGATGCAAAATATGCCGAGAAATAGTATGCACTAACTTCATCTGAAGTAATAAAATTAGCAATATAATATAGGGGGATAAACGTTATGGTTTGTCCAGGATTATATACCATATGCCTTTGTCCAGCTTTATTTATTGCGATATTTCCATGCATATTCTCTCCTACATCTTCCTCTAATCCAAATCTATGGTCATCAACTATTATTCGAGTTTGTGTTAGTCGAAGGTGGGTGTCAGGATTTTCAATCTGCCCCGAGGAAAACAGAATGCTTAACACTAGCCCGAATTGTATATATATATATATTGGTCGCATATTATTTGTATAAGAATACACCTATAAAAGGAATTAACTCTAGTTTTTCTTGTTCTTTTCTATGATACATGTTTTCGCGATATGCTACTCCTAACATTTCATCAATGTAGACTGCTGATGACCCTAAATTATATGATATGTTTTCTGCTGGGGCTAGTTTGAAGTTATTTTGTAAATAATAAGCTACACCAATCATTAATGGTCCTTTAGGCTCAAAAACTAAGACCCTTGTTTTTGAATCAAGCTGGCCATCTAGAAACCATGCAACTTCTCTAAACATTTGTTTGGGTGCTCTTTCCAATTTGTATAACTGAGATATTATTGTTAAGCTCAAAATAGAATAAGTTATAGGAATTATCAATGAAGGAAACTTGTATGGTTTTTCAAGTAATTTATAGACCCCCCAATAGATAAAAATAAGTAAGAAAATGTAATACCTTGGCACTAATATAGTATGGTGTTCAACAAGTTGATCAAAGACATATACTTGAAGCCCATACATTAAAATAGTGGAGAATAAAATCAATGTAAACTTCCATTCTCTGAAAAAGAGAAAAGCTAAAAGTGTAATTAGAATCACAATTAAAATAATCCGTTCATACAATAATGGATTTACAATTGGAGATATTAATAAATGACTAATCCCGTCGAAATATCCTATGAGTGAATCACGAAAAGAAATAACCCCATCAGTCCAATGTATATTATGGAAGTCTAATTGTTTTCTTATAATGAAACTCCAAGGTAGAAAAAATAATAAAGCTATACTATGATTGAAAATAGATCTTCTAAATCCTACATTAAGTAATTCAAAAAATGCTAAAGAGGAAAGAAAAAACAACCCGTAATAATGTGTGTATATTAATCCTATAGAGGATAAGCAAAAATATAGAAATGCTGAAGACTTTATTTTTCTATGTTCTTGATAATCTAACCAAAATCGAAAACTTAATGTTGCCAATAGTAGGGCAAAAGCGTACATCCTAGCTTCAGTAAAAAAGTAAAATAAAAAAGGATTAAACATCAACAGAGCAAGCACCAACCAAGGAGTATTTCTTTTTTTTGATCTTTGTCTAAAAAGATTAAATAGTATTAAAAAAACAAATAATCCACAACATAAAGAAAAGCTTCTTAGTGCAATTACTGAGTACCCAAAAGCATAAGACCAAAACTTTAATAGAATAAAATATAAGGGCGGATGTCCCTCATGTAAAATTTGAGTCGAAAAGTTAGAAAAGAAATTATCTTCTTCTAAGATGTTTTTGAAGTAGTTAACATCATAAGTTATATCTGGAACCGACCAAATACTGCCTTCAAAATCATATACACTTACACCTTTTAAAAAGGTTAAAGTATATATTTCATCGTGCCAAAAACCTTGTTTTTCACTGTGACTCAATCCAATCAATAAATAGAGTATAAATATAGCTACAAGTTTAATTTTATTTCTCATATTCATTTTTCAGTGATTTTTGAAATGTTGACATGTAGAGTTTAAAATTTTTACTCAATTTTAGTTTTGAAACACCAGCTTTCCGCTGTTTCCAGGAAATAGGTATAATAGCAATCAATAGTTTTCTTTTGAATGCTTCTAAACTCATTTCTAAGCCAATGCTAAAACCCTTTGAATTTAATGGAGATATTGCATCAATGGCACGTCGGTGATAGACCTTAAAGATATTTGTAAAGTCATTATATTTATTTCTAGAGACAATTCTAACCCAAGTATTGAAAATCCTATTTAAAATCAGTTTTAAAAAAGGGTAATTTTTAATTCGCCCTCCTTTTATAAATCTTGATCCAAAAACGCAATCATAGCCTTCTTCATGGATCTTCTTATAGGATAATAAAATATCATTAGGAGCATCAGAACCATCAGCCATAGATAGTGCAACAATATCACCTTGCCATTTTGATAAACCATAGCGAATTGCATTGCCTACTCCTACTTCCCATTCATTTGAAATATAGTTAAGATTTGGAAAATTTGACGCTAAATTCTCTAGTAACTCAAGTGTGCCATCATCAGAATGATCATTAACTACTAGAATATTGAAGGGAATCTTGCCTTTAAGTTTCTCATGAATGTCCCTCAAAGTTTCTGTTAAGGTAAGCTCTTCGTTTTTAGCTGGTATGATGATACATAGCTCCATTTATTTGTGTAATTTTATATGTTCATTTTGCCAAAAGCTAAATTCATTCTTAGGTTCTCCATCTGCATTTAATAGCCCCATTTTATCTGACCAGAAATTATCAGTAGCTGCATCAATCATAGACCCCCAGATAACAAACTTTAAGTCTAACTCACTAACTTTTTGAAATATATTCTTCACATAGGCTTTCCTCTCTTCTTTATTATACAATTTGCTACTTACAGCTGTTTCGGATATACCAATAGGCAAAGAGTAAGCATTGCTTAAACTGTCAATATATTTCATAGAAAACAACACCTCGGCTTGTTTTTTTCCGGATACCATATTGGGATAAGTAGAGATTCCTAAATAATCAATATCTCCTAGTAAGTTCTCCAAAGTTATAAATGTCTTCGATTGGTCCCAATTATGATGATGCCCATAAAGTAATTCAAGCTGATATGATAGTCCTATTTTTATTTCAGGCTTTAATTGTTTAATTTCATACTTTAGTTTGCGGAACATTGAAGCAAAAGCCTTAAATCCATTAGAAGAGGTTAATGCATAGTAATTTACTTCAACTCCTAGATTTATATAGTCAGGATTATAAGTTTCCACTAATTTCAACATATCTTTCTTGAATAAAATAGCGGTTTCACGATCAGCAAAGCTCCATCCACCTTTAGTTCCTGTTCGGTCACTTTCTTGCCAATCAATAGCAATCATGAAATTCTTACCATGATTTTTTGCCAATGAAAAGTACCAAGCTGTATTTTTGAAAAAGCTTCTATCATTAGGGCTCCATGGTATCTGAGCTACAATAATTGAAGAATGCTCTAAAGTATATTGAATAGCATTTTTCACTGCCACATCTTTATGTTTGCTATCTACCCAAAGAAGTGTTCCAGCTTCTTTGAAGTGCAAATTATTTGGCACATAACATGATAAAAAGATGCTACTAATTAAGCATAGGGTTAAACAGGTCCTCTTATTAAAAATTTTAAATAGTATGTTTTGTGTTTGCATAGATATCAGTTATTATCTCTTCTAAACCAATAGTTATAGACCAGTTGGGGTATTGAGAAATAAATTTACTATTATCTGTAATCCACCAAATATGATCGCCTACTCTAGAGCTATTAACAAGTTTAAAGTCAACTTTTTTATCCAATACATTATCAACAAGATCTATTGCTTCCAAAATAGAGCAGCTATTAGCTCGACCGCCTCCTAAATTATAAACCTCTCCTGCATTTGGGCTTAAATAAAACTCATAAAACGCCCTAACTAGATCGTGAGCATGAATGTTATCTCTTACTTGTTTTCCCTTATAACCAAATATATTATATGTAGTGGTACACTTAACAAGATAAGAAAGGAATCCATGTAATTCAACCCCTGAATGAGGCCCTCCTGTGATACAGTTTGGTCGGAAAACTCCAATGTTTAAACCATAATACCTAGCATACTCCTGACACATTACATCTGATGACAACTTACTAACTCCATACGGAGAATGAAGAGATTGATCCACAAACATATCTTCTCTAAAACCTGTATAGTAAGTATGCTTTTTAGGAAGCTCATAACGACTTCCTAAATCCTCATACCCAAAATCATTCAATGCATTCCCATAAACTTTACTTGATGAACATTGAATAAAAACTGCTTTAGGGCATTGACATCTCATCTCCTCAAGAAGAATTACAGAACCTAAAGCATTAATTTCAAAATCCTCAAAAGGGAATTTCCCAGACCAATCATGACTAGGTTGAGCAGCGGCATTCACAATTAGTTTAATATCATTTCCATATTCTGTAAAAAGTCGTTTTATACGCACTCTATCCCGAATATCAATTGGATAGTGCTTATAATTCTCAACACTTTGCTCTAGCTTATCAATGTTTTTAGCAACGGACCCGCCTTTACCGAAAAAATAGCCTCTAGAATCATTATCAATTCCTATAATCAAATCAAAATACTGTGAAAAAAATTTTACAGATTCTACACCAACTAGGCCTCCTGACCCTGTAATTATCGCAATTTTTGTTTCCTTCATCATAATAATTTTATATGTTTTTTTAATTTAGTTTTATTAAAACTTAAAAATAATTTATTTTAATCACAGTAACTTTAAAGAGTAACCATAATCAATAAGAATAAAAAACCCTGTATGTTACAGGAATAGTAGTTTGATCTTTGCCTATGGTATATTGAATTTGGCAAGAAAATATCAGCGGCTTTTACTTTGTTTTTTTGCTATTATTAATTATCAATATATAGGGATTACTGTAAAAATATAAGTGTCCGTAATGGTATATAATGCTTTTCCTGAAAAGTATCTCGTATTAGTTGCTCTTCCTCTAGATGTTTCCCATTCTAAAGCTTCTTTTCGACTAATATTTATAAATAAATCTCGCATTCTCTCAAGCGGTGCTTGAGGTGTCTTTTGGGCGTATACTGCTTTCCGAAGTATATCACTTTCAAAGTTTAATTGGACCATTGCTTCACCAAATTCATCATATTTAATGAACCAATATTGATTGGGATTGTCGCCTTGTACATACTTAATTCCTTTATTATTTAGTTCATTCAAGCATGTTGATTTTTTTTTAAACAAAACTTGTGAGTGTAAACTTGATATACAGGTAATAACTAAAATTGTGGTAAGAATAAATTTCATATTGCTTTATTTTTTGATTTGTAAGGGAGCTATTTTTTACAAATTGTTTTATTATCTTTTTGATTTATGTTGCCAACATTGGTAATCATTATTACTAGACACACAATGCTTACATCTGTTGCCTGTAGATTTTGCTGTTGCGTTGCATTGACGATACTTGCATTCAATTTTTTCAATCTTGTTTTCTAAAATGTTTATGTTTTCTATGGTTGGCAAAAAAGACATTGTCAGAAAAGAAACGGATAAAATAAAGAGTAAATTTTTCATAGAAGTTTTTTGGTTGTATAATACTTTACAATATATATATAATTAAACAAAAAAATATTCTCTATAAGCGTAATATATTATTCCCAAAAATAAAAAGTTATTTCCAAGAACAATTTGTGGAATCAAGGGTAGTTAAATAAAATATTTCAATGAAGATTTAGATGTTTTAACAAGAAATTATCTTCAAAGATAAAATGTTATTTCCAAGAATAATTTTGGAGCAGAGGGGAGTGAAGTCGAACTATTTTAGTGATGATTTAGTTATTTTCACAAAAAATTATTCCCAAGAATAAAAAATTATTTTTGGGAATAAAAAGTGGAGTCGGAGGGATTCGAACCCTCGTCCAAACGTGTACTATTACAGCCTTCTACATGTTTAGTTTTTGTTTAAATTTTCGAGCAATTGCCGGCCAAAAACCACCAACGCATGCCTTATCCTAACTTAGATGTCTTAAGGGCGTCTAGACACCACCCTCAATAGGTTTACTTTTACGAAGTCACTATATCAAAAACCGTAAACCAAGGTGTTTGAGTGACTTCCTGCTTGTCTACCTTGTAGACCGAGGCGTAATCCTACTATAATTCGGATTATGCAGCTAGGGCGTAGTTATTCTCGCCGTTTAAAAGTATGAAAAATGAGATTTAAGAGCTGTTTTCCA
>Ga0115569_10000517_pt1 | contig 31149 bp, 25 predicted proteins | sample COGITO_mtgs_1205_2_FD_87295 | JGI IMG/M metagenome (GOLD analysis project Ga0115569, IMG submission 87295) | Pelagic marine microbial communities from North Sea - COGITO_mtgs_120503 | ecosystem: Environmental > Aquatic > Marine > Epipelagic | place: Germany:Helgoland, sampling site Kabeltonne... | reverse complement strand
GGTGACACAGTGTGCGACCAGCTCGTGTACCACGCGTCCATATTCTGGAATCGCGATATCCGGCCTTTGACTGTTATAGGTCAACCCCTGTTGGGTTGTTGCAATGGGTTCAGGCATGTTTGCTGCTTTTCAGCAAGGAATTGGGCTCCTTACAGATTCAGCGCTTCTTCAGGACCTCAGTCCCAGCGCCGAAATTGACGTAATAATCGCCACGTGAAAGATAGCGCAATGTTGCTTGGGTTCCCACGCCCCTGAGGACGACGGTGCCAAACTCATCGACAAGCTCGTATTGGGTTGACTTAGAAAACGTGACCACTTGGGACCGTGCGCTGTAAGACATGGTCACTTCGGGGACGTCTCCATCAAACCTCGCCTCGCCTTTGACCTCCAAAGTTCCGTCTGGAGCGAGGTGTGTCAAGCGCAAAAGGTTCTCTCCTTGAGTGGGCTGGATGACCGTAGAATAAGTCTGCTCCTGCGGTCCACCGCGTCCATCGAGTCTCACGACATCTACCCACTTGCCCCACTTAAACTGCTGGAGAACGAAAGGCATACGCCCGTGCTCGTCTGCGGTCACCCACGATACTTCACCGCTCGGGGACGCTTCGAAAGAGACCAGCTGAAAACCGGGAATGGGCTGGATGACTTCTGGGTTTAGCACCCTCGGTACACAACCGCTTCTGTGCTTCAGGCGAACAGAAAGCCCTTTGCCGAGGGTCAACCCCAGGGCGCCCAAATCCACTTCGAAAGCGTGAGAGTTCACAGCGTCTGCCGTCAAAAGGCCATTGACCCTTACCTCGTAGCAACAAAATCCAACGCCATCGGCACTGGGGTCATTGACCACAAGAAGATTCTCGCCTTGATACAGACCACCCAATTCTAGCGTTTGTTGGGCGTGAACTGTATTTGACACACAGGCGCCGAACAACAGAGCTCCCATCAAAGCCAATCCGCAACTGCTGCGGGTAATTGCATTAAAAGGTGTCCAAAGGCATTCCATGCTTCGAAGCTAAGGCAACGGCTTCAATTCTTGCACCTCTGAAAAAGAACTACAGATGTGGGAATGCCCCTAAACTTGCAACTGTGTCCAGACAGCGCATCCGCATCCTCATTCTCACCGGCCTGATCTCCATTGGAGGTACGTTATTGTTGCAATTAACGTGGCTTCAACAGGCGGCTGATTTGAGCGAAAGGGAGTTTAGCGACCGGGTGGTCACGGCCATGACAGAGGTGGTCGGAAACATTCAATCCATGCGGGGAGACAGCGCAGTTGTGGAACCCGTGCGACAGGCGTCATCCAATTATTTTGTGGCCAACCTCAACGACACCCTTCACCCATTTTTGTTGGAGGCATTGCTGCGTGAAAGCTTCCAAAGAGCGGCCCTGAGCACCGATTTTGAGTACGCCATCTACGACTGCTTCAGCGACAGCATCCTTTATGGGGGTCGCGTTGGACAAGCCCCAACAGACAATGGACCGTCTCCGAGATTCGATCGCGACGGACACTATTTCGGCATTCGGTTTCCCGAACGGCGCAGCGACTTGATCATGTCATTGGACCGCTGGCTGATTGCGAGCCTGCTGCAGCTTCTGGTCTTGTGCACCTTCGTATACACCGTGGTGATTGTGTTGAGGCAAAAGCGCCTGTCGGAAGTCCGAGATGACTTCATCAATAACATGACACACGAGTTCAAGACCCCCATTGCATCCATAGAGTCCGGCGCCCAATTGCTCCAGCGGGAGGACGTTGGCTCAGATCCCAAAGCACGGGGCCGGTACTTAGACCTCATCCTTTCCGAAAACCGCCGGATGCGGCGTCAAGTAGAAAAGGTCATGGAAATTGCCACCCTCGATGGCCAAGCCCAAGGCCTTCAAAAAGAAGCGTTCAGTGTGGTTTCTTGGATAGAAGCTGGAACCGCAGCCTTCCACCCCTCCATTGAGTTGAACGGCGGACAAACTCAACTGCACATCAACACCTCGAGTTGGCCAGAAGCTTGGGGCCCAGACCCTGTCATGATGGGGGACCGTACCCACCTCGATGGTGTGCTCAGCAACCTGCTTGACAACGCAGTCCGTTATGCGGGAGACACTCCTCCCCATATTACGGTGACCCTGGATTACGTGACCGGCAACCAACCCATGTGGCTCGTTAAGATTGTAGACTGTGGAATGGGCATTCCAAAGGAACATCAGTCCAAGATTTTTGAACGGTTTCACCGCGTTCCTACAGGCAACAGACACGATGTCAAGGGGTTTGGCCTTGGCCTTCATTACGTGAACACCATCGTACGTGCCCACGGCGGCAAGGTGAGTTGCGCCAGTGAAGTGGGTGCAGGCAGTACTTTTTCAGTTCAACTCCCCGCACATCAAGCATGAGTCAAGACGCCCCCCATGTGTTGCTCGTTGAAGACGACCCCACTTTGGGCCTGTTGCTGCATGATGTTCTTAGGCTAGATGGTTTCAAGGCCACCTTGGTGCGGGACGGCATGGAAGCCCTGCCCACCTTTCATGCGGGCCGCTTTGATTTGGCGCTGCTCGACGTAATGTTGCCCGGGCGAGATGGTTTTGAACTGACCCAAGACTTGCGCACCGTAGCCCCCCAACTCCCCATCGTCTTGTTGACTGCGCGGGACCGGGTCGAAGACCGCGTTCATGGCTTGAAATGCGGTGCAGATGATTACATCATTAAGCCCTTTGACAATGAAGAGTTGCTGCTTCGACTGCGGTCCGTGCTCAAGCGCAACCAACACCGTCAGGACGAACCCAGGCTGCTCACCCTCGGCGACTTGCGGTATGATCCGGAGTCGTACACATTGGAATGGAGCGGTGGCCAGCGCAACTTGACGCCCAAGGAAGGAGATGTTCTCAAAATCTTGCTTCAACGCTCAGGACGCACCACCGAGCGCGACTTGATTTGCCGATTGGTGTGGGGTCAATCCGGATATTTTGTGGGGCGCAGCATGGATGTGTACATCACGCGGCTGCGCAAAATCCTGAAGGTCGACCCTCAAGTCACCTTGCACACCCTACACGGTATTGGATTTAGATTGGACGGACCCGCCTCGAAAGGCGGTTAATTTCCGGAGCAAGTCGTGCCGAAAAACGTCAACAACTCCAGGACGTCGGACACCCCAACCAACCCGTCTCCATCGAGGTCTGATGGGCAAGAAGATTCAGCTGTGAACTGACAACTTCCGTCATCAAAAATGGCCCCTGAGCTGTAGTTGACGGCTTCCTGAGTGGTGCATCCGTTTGCAGGCCCGCCATTGCACAATTCATCGCCAGTAGCAAACGGGCTAAAGGCCACGTTGTCGGGGTCGGTGCACCCTGGACAAACTGAAGATGTCAAGCCAATGCAGCCGCGCTGCTCGAACAATTCAATGGACAGGGGCCAAGGCAAAGACACAGTGCGTTGAACAGTGTCGGACACACCATCGGCCATGAATTGGTAATTCCAGGTTCCATTGCCCATCAAGATTGATCCCGTCCATGTGCCAAATCCCGCCGGATTCAAGTCATATGGATTGCTCCCAATCAAGAGTGTGACGGCTTCGGGCATGCTGTCCATCGCCGTGGCGTCGGCCCTAAATACGACTTCGTACTGGCAGGTGCCGGAGTCCTCATCAGCAGGTGCGCATGGATTAAAATTGGCCGCTTGAGGGTCAGAGCAACTTGTGACGGGCTCCAAGCCTTGAGACGTGCCCTGACAATTGCAATCAAGCCCAAAAACATCATACTGGGTGCAGGGATCCCCATCGTCGCAAAAGGAACCCGCCGAGCTGCATGGACCATCCAATACCGCCTGTGGATTATAGTTACAGGCTGATTCATCCCGGCATCCCTGTATCAATGGCAACTGATCCAAAGGCACTTTTCGGGCCCGATAGGTGTAATGATTTGAAGGGAAGTAAATGCCCCCACTCATGGATCCATCGGCTGTGTACTCGGTGATCATTCCGCCCCCAAATTCTTCAGATGAAGCTGTACCCCAACCTATAAGTGTTCCTCCGGTCTCCAACCTTTGGATGCTGCCTTGGGAAGAGGCATAATTCCCATCAGGGTGGACCCATTCTTCCACCTGGGTGACCACTTCACTGCTCAAGTCAATCACATATTCGACTCCCCTCGTCACGGGGCTCAACTTACCGGTTCCATTGTCGAACAATAAAAGGTGGTCCTCGTTGTCTCCGAGCAACTGCGCATCGTGGGGATGCCGAAACGCCTCGCTATCGGCACCAAAGGAAAAGTCAGAAAATGGCCCTCCGAGCTTCCACACGATGTTTCCCGTTGCTTTATCGATCCTCACAACCATGTCCATGTTGCGCAAGCACAGCAGTATGTCGCCATTTCCCAACACCTGAAAAGCGTTGTGGTGATAGGAATCCATCAGGTTGGAACTCCAATTGCAATGGGTGCACCAAGTAGGGGGGATGTGATCGGAGGCCCGCCAAAACCATGTGACATTGCCTGTGCTGTCTTGCTCCTGGATCAGACAGTCTATGATGGCACGATTCGGACTTAGTGGATCAGGGACGCTGTCTGCAACGTTGACATCCGTGATCTCCTGACCGAGGATAAGGACATGGCCATTGGTTTGGCGCTCCAGGTCATGGAAATCAGAAATGGCATCCTCGAACGCAACGAATCCCGCAGGCTGAAGGGTACTGTCCAAGACTTCCCACTGCCCATCCAAAATGGAAAACCAAGTCAAACTCCCGTCTGGATGCCAGTCAAAATTGAATCCTCGATGCGGAGTCAAATCATTGTGAAGGTCCTGGCCAAAATGATCGACGACGATGGGATACGTGAGGTTAGAGCTAAACCGTGGCGAAGCAATGATCCACCCCTCTTCAAATGTGGAGTCACCCTCAAACACCACTTCAAGCTCAAGCGATGTGGAATTTTGCGCCTGTAGAAGACCCGGAGTGCCACACAGCCCAAGCATGGCAACAGCCATCCACCACATGGGTGCACACAAAATTTTAAAACCACAACCAAATGGCGCCCTTGCGGGTGCAAATTGCCCAATGAGTGTAGACAGGATGAATGGCAGAGGTTTTTTCATTGGTCCAGGACCCTACTCCTTACAAATATAGATGTTTTACCCTCTTAAATCACTGTTTCGTCGACATTTAATTAATTTATGTCGGCATAATTTTGGGGTGGCCATCGCTGCTTTTTTGACTTTTTCACTGGTTCCAACCGCAGCCGAGGCTCAGTTTGGGAAGCACAATATGGACAGATTTGATGTGCTCAATGTGGGTTTGGGCATGAGCAACCGAGGCCTGCCCATATTCGTGGAGCTCGAGCAATCCCTGGACGAGCACATTTCTGCGGGACTCATGGCGAGCTACCGGAGCTACACAGAAGGTGGGGCGGCTGGGGCTTGGCGGCATCAATTTTTGGGATTGGGGGCACAGGGCCACTACCACTTTGTGGAATTGGCTCCGCCACCGTTTGACTTTTTTGCCGGCTTGACCTTGACTTGGTTTGCACATAACTTCAAATGGGCAGGCGGTCAAAATCTGACAGGAGTCTACACGGGTAGCGTGAACGGCGGACTCCAACTCGCCGCTCACATTGGTGGCCGCTACACATACAAGGACTGGACACTGTTTGCCCAGATGACAGGTGGTTCTATGATGAACGATTTTACCATTGGATTGTCACTTCCGCTAAAATGAGGAGCCGCTGCACCATGCTCTTTGCTGCTGCCTTGGCACTGGCACATGCAACGGGACTTTCGCAAGTGGACGATGCAGCTCAACGGCCGGGAACTTTTGATCCAGGTTTTCAAGCAGCCATTCATTTTGGGGGACAAGCTCCGGCAGGACCGTTGGCTGAACGGTTTGGGCTGTCCAATACGGTGGGTCTTTCTGTCTACCGGCTTTCGGCCGCTGGATGGCGCTGGGGGGTGCACTATCGTTTTCAAACAGGGTCAGATGTTCGTGAGCCAGGATTGTTGGACAATTTGCGCGATCCGAATGGGCACATCATCGACAATGAAGGCCGCATCGCCTTGGTTACCGCCCAGCAACGCGGCACCATATTGTCACTTTCTGCTGGGCGCCTGATTTCGGCCGACTTCTTGTCGCCAGGATCCGGCATCGCTTTGGAACTCTTCGGTGGCTTTTGGGAGCATAAGCTGCACTTTCAAAACCGCGGCAACCGACTTACCCAACTCGACGAGCCCCACATCAAAGGGTACGACCGCCTCACCGGTGGATGGATGGTTATGCCCCGCCTGGGTTACGTGCACGATTCCAGCAATGACTTGGTCCGCTTTCAATTTGGGGTGGAGGCCATGTTCGGCAGACTGCAACCCAATAGGGTTTGGAATGCCGATACAATGACCGCCGATTCAGGGCCGCGTATGGACCGAACATTTGGTCTTTATGCTGCCTGGATTTTGAGGCTGAAGGCCCGCTCCACTGACATCGACTATTACCACTAACGCCCCCATTAAAATTTGACGCTCTATCGCATTGTTATGGTCGTTCTGACTGTCGGCTTGAGGCTGGCAGCAATGATGGGGCACACCAAAGCAAGGGCTGCATGGAGGGGCAGAAAAGGCTGGGAAGAGCGCATTGCAAGCGCTGAACAAACAGCCAGAAGAAATGGAAAAAAGGGGCCTTGGATGCACATTCATTGCGCGTCCTTGGGCGAATATGAGCAAGGGGCTCCGGTATTGGATGAATGGCGAACCCGGAATCCAGACACCCCGATTTTGCTCACCTTCTTCTCACCGTCCGGCGTTGAAGGTGTGCGTGAGACCCATGCAGACCACGTGGACTACTTGCCATTCGATCGGCCCCTCGCCATGCGCAAATGGGCCCAAGCACTGGAAGTTTCGGACCTGATCCTGGTCAAATACGAATTGTGGCCAGGCCTGATTCGGAGTCAGCTCGATGCAGGGACACGGATCCACCTCGTGGCTGCGCGCTTCGACCATGACCGACACCCCATGGGCTGGACTGGAGCTTGGATGAGAAAGCACCTCAAAAGGCTGACCACCATTCAAGTCCAAGACGAAGCCTCTGCCATAGTAGCGCGTTCTCGGGGAGTGATTGCTGAAGTCACGGGCGACCCTCGGGTGGACCGTGTTCGGGACAATGTCCAATCGGCACCCCCCAAAAAAGCAGCAGCAGCATTGGATCAAATCCGCGTTTGGGCGGGTGAACGGCGCATCCTCATTGTAGGCAGTGCATGGCCTCCCGAGTGGCGGGCCCTTTGCGACATCGCGTCCACCCGAAAAGGGTGGGCGGTCGTTTGGGCCCCCCATGAAATCACAGGGCGCCATTTGGACGAATGGGCGCAACACCCCAGCGCCGTGCGCTTCTCTTCTTGGAATACAGAAGCATCTGCACCCCCCTCTTCAGAGTCTTCCATCCTCATCCTCGACGTGATGGGCATTCTCAAATACGCCTATGGCTTGGCAGACTTAGCTGTGGTTGGAGGCGGTTGGGGCCAAGGTGTTCACAACGTACTCGAGCCCGCGGCCTTTGGATTGCCCGTTTTGTTCGGTCCATCCATAGCAGGGTTCCGCGAGGTAGATGCCCTGATGGAATGCGGTGCCGGGCGCCTGTGCAAATCCGCCGAAGACCTTGTCCAAGGCGCCACTGAGTGGATGGAGAACGACGGAAGCCGGCAAAAAGCCGGCTCTGCTGCCGCCCGTTGGGTCGACACCCATGGCGGTGCTGCTTGCCACATTGCAGACGTGATTCAGATGGCCGCGCCCACTATTTCGACATAAAAAAAGGACGTCCTGAGGACGTCCTTTTATGAGCGAGAAACGAGACTCGAACTCGCGACCCCAACCTTGGCAAGGTTGTGCTCTACCAACTGAGCTATTCTCGCTTGGGACGGCAAATTTACACCAAATGACGATGTCTACAACCACGCCACGAACAAAACCTATGGAGAACCTCCGATATAATTTTTGGGTCGGGTTCACTTCTTGATGCATATTGACCTTAAGACCTGTCTGCCAGCAGAACCAATAACCAAATGATGAGATTATTCTCCTTTTTTCTTGCCTTGACCTTGGGCATTTCTTCTGCCGTTGGGCAAAGTAAAATTCCTGTTGCCCCTTCAGAACGCCACTGTGCGGCTCATGAAAAGCACGTTCAGATGATGGGGTTGGACCCTGTTTATGCGAAGAAGCAGGCGGACCTTGAGCAGCATACCGCCCTGTTCGTGGAGTCCCGCGAAGAAGCTCGGGCAAATGGTGCGCAAATGCAGCCGGTTGTCGTGACGATTCCGGTCGTATTCCACGTCGTCTATGCCAACAGCACGGAGAACATTTCGGATGCTCAACTTCTTGAGCAACTGCAGGTCCTCAATGACGACTTCCGTCGCTTGAATGCAGACCAGGACAACATCTGGCCACAGGCCGCTGACACAGAAATCGAATTCTGTTTGGCCACCCGCGACCCCAACGGCGCGCCTTCCTCGGGAATCCTTCGTGTGCCCACCACTTCAGGTTCATTTGGATCCAGTGATGCGGTCAAATTCACGAGCCAAGGTGGTTCGGACGCTTGGCCCGCGGACGAATACATGAATTTCTGGGTCTGCAACCTCGGTGGCGGCCTGTTGGGTTATGCTCAATTCCCGGGAGGGAACCCCGCTACAGACGGCATCGTATGTGGGTATCAATTTGTGGGCATAGACGGCCCTGGAGCTGGCGCATACAACCTCGGCCGGACTGCCACCCACGAGGTCGGCCACTGGCTCAATCTCCGCCACATTTGGGGAGATGGCCCTTGCGGAGCAGATGATTTTGTGGCAGACACCCCGGAGTCCGATGGCTCCAATTTCGGCTGCGACTTGGGCAGTGTGAGCTGCGGTTCGGAGGACATGGTGCAGAACTACATGGACTACTCTGATGATGGATGCATGAATGTCTTCTCTCAAGGACAAGGCGACCGCATGCAGGCCCTCTTTGCACCAGGCGGAACACGCGCGAGTATTTTGACATCCAACGGATGTCTTCCCGCTGTTCCTGACTTCGATCTCGACGCTTCTATTCTCAGCGTGAATGCGCCCAGTGGATTCTCTTGCAGCACGGAGGTCAACCCTTCCATTACGCTGTTTAACAACGGCGCCAACTTGCTCACATCGGCGACCATCACCTATGACATCGATGGCGGCGCTGCTGCCACCTATTCATGGACGGGGTCGTTGGAATTTGGGCAAACAGATGACATCATTCTCCCCACTCAAACGCCGGGAGATGGCGCGCACATCTTCAACGTGTCGGTTTCGGACCCCAATGGTGGGGTGGACGAGAACACTTCAAACGACGCTGGAAGCAGCAACTTCTCGCTGGACTCTCAAGGCATTGATGTGACCATGAGTCTGACGTTGGACAATTACCCAGGCGAGACCACATGGACGCTGGTCAACGCCGATGGCAACACTGTGTTGTCAGGAGGCCCGTATGCCGGGGGTGGCGTGGTGGTTGAAAGCGGATGTGTCGCAGAAGGGTGCTATACGTTGAACGTCTTCGACAGCTTTGGAGACGGAATGTGCTGCGCCTATGGCAACGGAGGATATGAATTCTCCATTGGCGGATTGGTGCTCGCTTCAGGTGGCGAATTCGGAGACAGCGAGTCGTCGGATGTATGCATAGGAGACATCGTTCTGGGATGCACCGACTCAACAGCTTGCAACTTCAATCCAGATGCCATTGCCGACGATGGAACCTGCGATTATTCTTGCCTTGGTTGTACAGACAGCACTTTCTGCAACTACAATCCGGACGCCACTGTCGATGACGGCAGCTGCGCAGATATTGACGTTTGTGGGGTGTGCGCTGGAGACGGCTCGAGCTGCTCTGGCTGCACGGATTCAACGGCTTGCAACTTCGACCCCGCCGCAACATTGGATGATGGCACTTGCTATTTCGCACCTGACGGAGGCATCTGCGATTGCTTCACGGACTTGAGCATCACCGAATCTTTGGCTGGTGGCGTAGCAGGCTCAGCCGTTTCGTTTGACGGAACCGGAGAAGTTGCAGGTTTAGACATTGTCCTCGATTACACCTCGAGTGCGGGCAGTTGGCCTGCAGACCTCTTGGTTGTGATCACAGCACCATCGGGTGAATGCATTGAATTTGGAGGATTCTCGGCTGCTGTATCAGGTGGCTGTACCGACCTCGGAGGTTACACCTTGTGGCCAGCCGACTGGGCCGTTGACGCTTCCGGGACCTACACCGCATCGCTTGACTTGAGTGCTGCAGGATTGTCCGGGGACGGCTCATGGAGTGTACAACTTGTCAATGGCTATTCTGCTGGAGGAACGGTGACTTACGCCGCGGACATCACGGTGCAAGACGTCTGCATTGGCGGCATCATCGATGGATGTACCGATCCAGCCTCTTGCAACTATGATGCGGATGCCACTGTGGACGACGGCTCTTGCGCCGACTTTGACCTGTGCGGCATCTGTGCTGGAGACAACAGTTCTTGTGGAGGTTGCACCGACAGCACCGCCTGCAACTTCGATCCCGCTGCGGTCATTGACGATGGCTCTTGTGGCGACTTTGACCTGTGTGGCATTTGCGCTGGAGACAACAGTTCTTGCGGAGGTTGCACCGACAGCACCGCCTGCAATTTCGATCCCGCTGCGGTCATCGACGACGGCTCTTGCCTCAGCGATGGTCTTCCTTTTGTCTTGACCATTGTTTTGGACAATTATCCGGGAGAAACCTCTTGGACTTTGACCGATTCCACAGGGACGAGCATCGCTTCGGGAGGTCCATATACGACCGCCGCGGACACGGTGACCGAGAGCTTCTGTGCTGCAGATGGCTGCTACACTTTGACCATGCTGGACAGCTTTGGTGACGGCATTTGTTGCACCTATGGCGCAGGGTCATACACGTTGACCGCTGATGGCAGTACAGTCGCCTCTGGAGGTGCTTACGGTGATTCGGAGGCCACCACGTTCTGTGTGGGTGGAGCGTTCGGCTGCACCGATGCTACGGCCTGTAACTACGACCCCGACGCCCTCTTTGACAGCGGCTCATGTGACTTCAGCTGCTACGGTTGTACCGACCCTGAAAGCTGCAACTACGACGCAGATGCCACCATTGACGACGGAAGCTGCGTGGGAGATGGTGTTGGCATTGGCATCAGCGTGACCACAGACATCTACCCCGAAGAAATCTCTTGGGTGTTGACGGACAGTACTGGAGCCACAGTCGCCTCTGATGGTCCATACTCCGCCGGGAATACAACCATTGATGCATTGGTCTGTGTGGGTGAAGGCTGTTACACGTTCACCATTTCCGACAGCTTTGGAGATGGCATCTACTCTCCAGGTGGATATACCCTGACGGTAGACGGCGTACTGCTCGCTTCGGGTGGTGCGTACGGTGACGGTGAGACCACCTCCTTCTGCACCGACAACCTGAACTTTGGTTGCACCGATCCAACCGCTTGTAACTACGATCCTGATGCAGGTATCGACAATGGAACCTGTGACTACAGTTGTTCAGGGTGCACCCTGCCTTCAGCGTGTAACTACAATCCTGACGCCACCCTCGATGACGGCTCTTGCCTCTTCAACGATGACTGCGGTGTCTGCGGCGGTGACAACAGCACGTGTAGCGGATGTACCGATTCCACAGCATGCAACTTTGACCCGGACGCCACCCTCGATGATGGCAGTTGTGTCTTCGGCGGACTGACCTTTACGATGTCCGTGGTCTTGGACAACTATCCCGCTGAATTCAGCTGGACGCTCACGGACGCTTCTGGCGCGCTCGTCGCTTCCGAAGGATATAGTGGACTAACGGGCACAGTAGAGACCACATACTGCCTCCCCGATGGCTGTTATGACCTCACTGTAAACGACACCTTTGGAGACGGCATCTGCTGTGCTTGGGGAGATGGCAGCTATACGCTCACCGTCAATGGCAGCACAGTGGCCGCCGGCGGAGACTTCGGAACCACAGAAACAACCAACTTCTGCACTGGCGACCTGCCGGGCTGTACCAACCCGATTGCCTGCAACTACAATGAAAACGCCACTGTAGATGATGGCTCGTGCACATACCCCGCTGCAGACAACTTGGACTGCGACGGCAACTGCCTCAATGATGCAGATGGCGACGGCACCTGCGATGAAGACGAGCTCGCCGAGAGCAGCTTTGTCCAACTCGGCTACGATGTCGTAGGTGAGAACACCGTCAACGGAATGACCACTTACAGGGTTTGGGCAGAGTTTGCCGACCCTACTGAGCAATTGGTAGCGGTCTATGGATTCGACTCTGTGCCTCTGACGATCAGCACCACGACATCGTTCTACCAGAACCCACTGGGAGGTGCTTTGGGGGTCAACTACAACCCCCTCCTCTTGTCTGTTGACTCCCTGCTCGCTTTCGACAGCTGGGTCACTGTAGGTGGTGAAGACAATACCGCCGATGTCAGCACCATTGGCCTTGACTTCGTAGACTTTGAAGGTTCAGGTGGCGACTTGATCGCGGACAATGTGAATGGCGGCTCTGTCTTCATTTACCCCGATCTGGAGCCCACAGCTTTCCCTGACGCGAATGGACAGGTGCTGATCGCACAGTTGACCACCGAAGGTGAAGTCAGCCTGACAGTGAACCTTCAGACTCGGACTGCAGATGGTGAGAATCCACAGGTGTTGCAACAGAGCCTCACCTTCCAAGAGGTCTATGAGTGCTTTGGAGACTTCAACACGGACGGACTGATCGGCATCGCCGACCTTCTGATCTTGCTCGGAGACTTCGGGTGCATTACAGGATGTGGTTATGACATGAACGGCGATGGTGGCGTCACCACTTCCGACATGTTGGTCATGCTCGCCATCTTCGGAACGAGCTGCGAATGATGCACCGCTTCTTCTTTTTCATCGCCCTTGCGATCCTGAGTGGAACCTTGTCCGCTCAGGTTTCGCAAGGCGGTGCACCTTGGAAGTGGGGGCAGCCTGACTTTCAAGCCGATTATCCGGAACTGACCACAGCCGAACTGGACTTGGAAGTCTTGGCAGCAGAGGATGCGGTGACCGACCAATTCAAAGAAGCGCCTTGGCGGTTTGGAGTGGAAAGGGAAGTCGACCTGGGTTTGGAAGATGCCGGAGCATGGACTTTGGAAAAAGACCGCTGGATCTGGCGGCTCGGCATCCATTGCCCAGGTGCAACCGGAATCGGCCTGCACCTCAGCAGCTTCGACTTGCCTGTTGGAGCGGTGCTCTATGTCTGGGATGCAACCCGAACACACTTTTTGGGCGGCTTCACAGCAGCCAACGAAAAAGAATGGGGTGCTCTGCCTCTGGGGCTGCTCGATGCAGACCATGTGGTACTGGAATACCAGGAGCCATTGGCAGTCCATGGACAAGGGAGCCTGCGCGTCTCACAAGTCGTACACGGATACCGCCATTTGCTCGCCCATCCAGACAACCCAAGCCAAGCGTCCAGCATGGGGCCTTTCGGTTCGTCCGGAGCCTGCAACATCAACGTCAATTGCCCTTCGGGTTCTGACTGGCAGGTGGCCAAAAGGTCTGTGGCCCTGATCACCAATGGCGGCTTCGCGGTCTGCACAGGAGCGTTGGTCAACAACACCGCAGAAAATGGAACGCCGTATTTCCTGACGGCCAACCACTGTTTGGGTAACCCCAACACCTGGGTGTACTATTTCAACCACGAGAGCAGCAGCTGTTCGGGGTCGACGGGACCCACCAACCAAAGTGTTTCCGGCGGCACCCTGCTTGTGAACAGTGGCAGCAGTGATGTGGCCTTGATCCAACTGAGCTCAACACCACCGAGCAGCTATAATGTAGAGTATGCGGGATGGGACGCGAGTGGCGCCACGCCTTCGTCTGCCGTAGGCATCCACCACCCCAGTGGCGATGTCAAGAAGATCTGTTTTGAGAACAATTCGCCCTATACCTCGACCGCAGCAGGTGCACAGGTGTGGTGGATCGATCAATGGGAGTCTGGGGTGACCGAGCCAGGGTCGTCGGGATCGCCATTGTTTGACCAGAATCAGCGCATCATCGGACAGCTCTATGGAGGGGCTGCAGCCTGCAGTGGATCCAACAACAACGGCGCCTATGACTATTACGGGCGCATGAACGTCAGTTGGGGATTGGGCGTTTCTGGTTATTTAGACCCCTTGAATACCGGTCAGCTTACCATTGACAGTTACCCCACGAATTCAAACGCCAATGCAGGCTGCACTTTGCCCTCTGCCTGCAACTATGACCCCGACGCCTTAGAAGACGATGGATCCTGCCTCATCAATGACGCATGCGGTGTTTGTGGCGGAAACGGCACCAGCTGCACCGGCTGCACCGATGCCGCGGCTTGCAATTACGATGGCGGCGCGACCATTGACGATGACAGCTGCCTCTACCCACCAGAAGGCGAACCTTGCGACTGCGATGCAGAGGGGAACCTCGATGCCACATTGACTGGAAACGCCGCCTCTGCGATCTACAGTTTTGATGCTGCAGGTGTGCCTGAAGCCTTGGACATCTCCTTGACGTGGACCAACACTGGCGGAGGCGCGAACTGGCCCGCTGATTTGGCCCTGGCCATCACGGCACCCGACGGGAGCTGTGCCGCCATTGGGGGCTACAACTCTTCTCCTGCGGGATGCAACAGCATGGGCAATTACACGCTGTGGCCCGCCGACTGGCAGAGTTCTACCGAGGGCACCTACACGGCCACTGTGGACCTCGCGGGCAATGGACTCTCTGGAATCGGCTCATGGCAGGTATACCTTTTCAATGGGTATGGCGGATCCACAGGCGCCCAATTCAATGCCACCTGGACCATTTCAGGCCTGTGCAACACTGACGGTGGCGGAGACCCTGGTCCCAGCGATTGCCCACCGGACCTCGATGGCGACGGAACGGTGACCGTGTCAGACGCCCTCATTTTGCTCGGTGATTTCGGCTGCCTCGCAGACTGCAGCGCAGACCTCAACGGAGATGGGCAAGTCACCACCTCCGACATGCTGCTCTTCCTGGCCGCCTTCGGAGAAGTGTGCAACTGAAGCTTTGCGCTCCAATCAACACCAAAAAGCCCCGCAGTGCGGGGCTTTTTGTTTGTACCCCTAACGGGCCACTTCTCGAACTCCTTCTTCGAGAACGTCGATGAACTCTTGGCTCTCCGCGATTCCCTGCAGGAAGAGGAATTGATGTCCAATCTGCTCGCCCTTCCCTTCAAAAGATGGACTACACCTACAAGATCATTGCAATTTTTGGTTTGGGGGACCACTTGGACTCCGTCCGTGGGGGAATGCACAAAACCGAAAATTGTGAGCTCAGGAATTTTTTCGCCAACCGAAGATGAGCGAAATTCAGGCTCCAATGTCCGATCGCCCTGTAATTCCTGTTACCAAGCCGTTTCGCACGCCAAGGAAAGAAGTACTCGACATGTTTGACCAAATCTGGGAGCGAAATTGGCTAACCAACAACGGTCCGTGTTTGCAGGAGTTTGAGCGAGCTTTCAGAAGTGAATTTTCACTAGACCACTGTATGCTCGCGGGCAATGGCACATTGGCTTTACAGATGGTCCTTCGAGCAATTGGCGTTAAAGGCAAGGAGGTGATCACCACACCCATTAGTTATGTGGCAACAACTTCTTCCATCATCTGGGAGGGTGCAGAGGCTGTATTTGTGGATGTTTTGCCCGAGACAATGTGTGCCGACCCCGTCCTGGTTCGCAAAGCAATCTCACCCAATACTTCAGCAATTTTGCTCACCCATTGCTATGGCCTGCCTTGTGACGTTGATGCAATTGAGAAAATCGGGGCGGAATTCGGCATCCCCGTAGTATATGACGCTGCACACGCAGCCGGTAGCACATACAAGGGGCGCAGCTTGCTGGACTTCGGAGATGTTTCCATCACGAGCCTTCACGCAACCAAAATGCTACACGCTGTGGAAGGAGGGGCCATCATGTGCAATGAGCCCGCACTTGAAGCGAGGTTGAGGTTGATGGGGAACTTCGGCCATCAGGGGCCTGCGGTCTTTGATGGCGTTGGAGTCAACAATAAAATGTCGGAGTTTCATGCCGCCATAGGTTGTGTAAACATCCGTCATTTTTCTGCCATCAAAAGCAAGAGGTTGCAACTTGCAAAGGCATACGATCACGGGCTAAAATGGGGGGACATCTCTACCCTCTTTCCGCCAGACGGCTGCTCTTGGAACAGGGCCTACTACCCTATCTTGTTCAAAACCGAGGAGCTACTTCTGAAGACAAGTGTTGAATTAGAACGAAATGGAATTCAGGGGAGACGGTACTTTTATCCTGCGCTACACAATCTCAATTATGTCGGCGATGTATCACTCCCAAATGCAGAACAGCTGAGCCGCAGGGTCTTTTGCCTCCCTCTGTTTCACGACCTCGGAGAGACTGAACAAGGGCTTGTAATTTCCACAATCAACGCGGCCTTGTGAAGCAGCTTCATGTTTTTTCGACTGCAGGATTTACTCCGGTTTTCATTCAGCTCCTCCGCCGTTTCAACTGCTACAACAGCTGTGAAATCATCCAACTTCGGCGCGACTCCTACCTCGGGAAGGTTGCTATTCTTGACGAGCAGGGTGGCGAACGGGCTGGCGGCGCTCCTAACTTGTATGCCTACGACAAGGTGGTCGTACATTTTCTTTCACCCACCGTTTGTGAGTGGATTGTCCGACACCCAAAGGTCTCTTTTACCTGGGTCCTGTACGGTGCGGATCTTTACAGTAACCCCTTGGTTCCCGTTTCATTTTTACTCCCAGCATCTGCTGATTTCGAGAAAAAGAACCCCATTGAGTTCTTGCGGAGAACGGCTTATAAGGTTCTGAAGTCCAAAGATTGGAATGCTGCACTACTACAAGTAGGGACACTTCTAACGTCTTCAAAAGCAGAATATGATCAGGTCAAGAGCATGATCAACATTCCAAATGCGCGGTGGGGAAAATTCTATTATGGAAAAGCACTCATTGACTATGCAGCTGTGGAAACAAGGTCATCAAGGGATGGTCCGCTGAAAATGATGCTCGGAAACAACGCTACCAGCTCACTAAACCACGCAGACTTTCTTCTCTCCCAGCCTGACAATCCGAACCAAGTACAGTGGCACATCCCCCTGTCATATGGAAGCACGAGGTATAGTTCTTGGTTGCAAGCCCAAGTCGGGCACAGGAAAGACGTTGTGCTTCACCTTGAGCACCGCCCATTCGATGCGTATACTGAATGGCTCAGTGGGTTACACGGGGCTGTTTTCCACAATATTAGACCGCAAGGTTTGGCCAACCTTCATTCGTTGGTCATGATGGGCAAGGCTGTGTTCCTTCATGAGAAAAACAGCCTGCGCGACCATTATGTGCAAAGCGGCCTTTTTTTGCCGTGCACTAAGGATTTCATGGCGCTGAAGCCACAGGTTGCACTTGCTCAGCCTTGGAGTGGCAACAAGATTGCTCTTCAATCATTTTGGAATATTGAAGACTGCATGGCCAACTACCAAGAACATTTCTCGTAAATCATCACTTCCATTTTGGAATCCCAGACATACGCTCAGCCAACTCTGACTTCCATTTTGCCGGAAGGCCGAGGTAAATCCCTGACCTAGTTGCAGATGACGTGAGGACAGCGCCGGCGCCCAACACAACTTCATTGGTTAGTGTTGTGCTCGGGGAAACCACACTTCCACTGCCAAAAAAACAGCCCGCCCCACTTGAAACGCTGCCGCCAAGCGCCACGCTATTGGCCAAATGATTCTGTGGCCCGATTTGACAGCCGTGTCCAATCATCGATCCGTGGGCAATACAACTGCCTTTGCCAATGACCGTTTCCTCATTTGCGTTGCCTCGGACAATTGTAACGTTTGATCCAATATTGCATTCCGCCTCGATGCGAACGCTGCCAAGCTGCGACAGGAAGACCTTGTGCTGGCCATCCCAAGCCCACATCATGCCCGAGGCACCGATAACGGAGCCAGCAGAAATCTCAACGCCGTTGCTGATGACCGATTTGGCATATATCGTGCAGTTCGGGCCAATCTTCACTGAAGGTCCTATGCGACAAGGCCCTATCACACAGCCTGTGCCAATGCTTGCTGAAGGGTGAATTTGAGCCTCAGGATGAATCCAAGCCCCAGCCTTTTGTTCGAGACTATGAAATGGCAGGTAGTCTTCCTCAAACCCTTTGGACAAACGATAGAAAGCCACTTGAGGTCGTGGGGTCTCCACCACATTCACCCCTTCTGGTGCAAGGTGGCCAAACCCGGGTTTGAGCAAGACGCTACACGACCTTAGATGGGCCAAATCCTCCGCATTTTCACCGGTGTAATACGTTGTAAATCCCGGCTCTGCGTTCCTCAAAATTGACAATTTGCGGTGGGACTCCGGCAAATTTTCCGGTCCAATCACGGCTCGTTCTTCTTGAAATATTTGGCAGGGCTACCGTACCAAATTTCATCATCTGGCACATGACACCTTACTTGAGAACAAGCACCAATGATGCACCGTTTCCCCACGCTAAAGCCAGGCATCAGCGTAACGTTGGCGCCAATCAACGTGCCGGCTCCAATGTTACCGACAACTTTATTGTCTCCTTCCTTTAGGTTCGGGGTGTCGGTCAGTACGAAAGCGTACTTGATCGTCACGTCATCCCCGATTACTGCTCCGGCGGAAATAGTACAGCGACTGCCAAAGCCAACCCTATCTCCTATGGTTACATTTTCACGTACCTCACAATAAGCCGTAAACCTGCAATCTGCACCAATCTCCGCCCCCTTTCGAACAATACAAAAAGGGCCGATTCTTGTGCGGGGACCAATGGTCGCACCTTCTTCGACGTAAGCCAAATTGTGGACTTCAGCACTTGAATCAATCATTGCTTTTGTGGTGTATACCAAAGATAAAGAAAGCGCCGTCAGATTGGGTTTTTTCACTGCTCTACTTGCCCACTAAACCTGTCCTTATTTGTGTCTTGTTCGTCCAGAAAACAGGCGCAAATTCAACCGGCACCTTCTTCGCTCAGCATCGGAAAAAATTACTGGTGTTGAGGTAACAACGAACCCATTTGTAACCAGATTCTGGCTTGAAGACGTCATGGAGCCGACTTTTAGCTCTCCCAAATTCACGTATTTGAACCGCTTCGATAACGTCCCATGATTCAATGATGGCATCTACGAACAATGGGTTACCCCAACCCTGTTCCAAGTTCTTGTTGCTTGGAAAAGACCACAAAACGTGGTTGGACTCCATAATTAGACTCAGCATGGACCGGTCCCTCGGGCACAGCTGAATTCATGCCAATCAGAATGTGTTCCGTAGACAGATCATTCACTGATGCTTTAGTGCACAGCAGACGATTCAGGCGGGCCTGTTTGAAAAACACCCCGTCCCAAAAGATGGTGAATTCCGAAGCACAGATTTTACAATAAAAAGCCCTGGCTTGTGGGCCAGGGCTTTTTGTGGTCGCGACCGACCTATGTACCCCTAACGGGCTACTTCTCGAACTCCTTCTTCGAGAACGTCGATGAACTCTTGGCTCTCCGCGATTCCCTGCAGGAAGAGGGATTGATGGCCAATCTACTCGCCCTGCCCACCAACGCTGGGAAAGGCCCCTCTACCCACATCCCTTACCGTCCTTAAACCACAGTAGTTAGGAGTAGTATGGCCAACACCACAGGCAAGAAGTTCGGGGGAAGACAGAAGGGCACCCCCAACAAGCTCACCAGGGAGTTGAGGGCGGTCTTGAAGGACCTCATACACGAGGAGCTGGAGACCCTGCAAGAGAGAATGGATCATCTCAATCCCAAGGAACGCCTGGAGGTCTTGGTTAAACTCCTCCCCTACGTCCTCCCCAAAGTCTCTCCAGCTTCCCACACCACCGACGAGCCTTTCGAATTTGGTTCCATTAAAATCCCACCGCACTCCGGTACCGTGACGGACACAAAAGCAACCCCGCCATGCTTCACCTCATCCCGTAAATTGCAGGTAACGCAACCAATCTCATGAGGAATCTACTTGCCCTCCTGCTCTTCGTTCCGAGCCTCTGCCTCGCGCAGGTGCCGGACTATGTTTCACCTGACGGCCTGATTGGCTGGTTCCCTTTGAATGGCTCATTGGAAAGCGGAATCATTGGCATCCCAGATGGTCAAATCAGCGGACCTACCGGCACTACCGACCGATTCGGGGTGTCTTGCGGAGCCTTGAGTTTTGACGGGATTAATGACGAGGCAACCATTGATCATTACTCTGGATTTGAGAACCTCGAAGAACTCACAATTTCAATCTGGCTGAATCCAAGTGAATACCCTTCGGCGTACGCAACTTGCGGAGGAGGATACGGGGCCGTGTATGCACTTGTAAGTAAATGGGCATCAACGATTGCTTCACGCACCTTTGAGATTACCTTGTCTGACTGGGGTCCAGGAAGCACTGGCATCAACCCAGACGGGTATCTTCAAGTATGCAACAATTCGGGTGGAGTCACTGGTTGCTTTCAGTCCTCGTCATACGCTACTTTCCCGCTCAACAACTGGACTCATTTGGCCGTGACAATGGGTACTGATACGACTTCAATCTATGTCAATGGTCTGTCTGTATACTCTGGCGAGAGCGGTTCGACCAATGGTAGTCTTCTTCACACATCCAATCCAATTTTCATTGGCAATGCGGAGGCTGCCTCTGCCACATGCCCTCGATTCTACAGCGGACAATTGGACGACCTCGGATTCTGGAACAGAGCCCTGACCCAAAGCGAGGTTGAAAGCCTGTTCTTGTCAACTGCCCCAATCATGGGCTGCACGGACACGACTTCGTGCAACTTTGATGACAGCGCAAACTCGGACGATGGATCCTGTGAATACGGCTGTCTGTATTGCGGAGAAGGCACAGTGTGGGACCCCGTAAATGAGGAGTGCATTGTGGCCAACCCTACCGATACTGACCTCGATGGCTGCACAGGAGTCGGTGATGTTCTCGAGGTGCTCTCAACGTTTGGGCAGTGTTACACCACTTGGACTTGCGGCGATCCGATGAACTATCACAGCTACGATTACGAGACAGTCTTGATTGGCGACCAATGCTGGTTTGCAGAGAACTTACGCACGACGGTTTACGCCAACGGCGACCTGATTCCTGCAGGCCTTACCGGTGGGGAATGGAATTCTACCACTGCCGGTGCTGCAGCTTTTTACGCCAACAATGCCTCAAGTCTTGAGGATTTTGGAAGGCTCTACAACTGGTATGCGGTGAACGATATGCGGGGCCTGTGTCCTAGCGACTGGCACGTGCCAAGCGACGAAGAGTTTATGACACTGGAAATGGAATTGGGAATGTCCGAGACAGATGCAAATTCAATAGGCTGGTTTAGAGGTACAGACGAAGGGGCACAACTAAAAGCTTCTGCATCTGACTCACCAAGTTGGAATGGCACAAACACCTCTGGCTTCCATGGCCTCTCAGGCGGGCAAAGATTTGGTGGCGGAAGTTTTGGTGATGACCCATTTTGCTTGTGGTGGAGCGGTACCGACAGTTCTGGAAGTGCTTGGAGTCGTATACTGTCATCAACCTATCTGACGGTTAAACGAGATGTGGTACCATCTAATCATGGCCTTTCTGTCCGCTGCCTAAAGGACACCGAGTAAACTAACCCACCAACCGCCTAACGCCGCCACCGACAAACCCAACGCCAGGCGCATCCATCCAGCGCACAAGTGCCTGCAAGAGACGCGGCAACGATGGTTCGCAGTGCTCAAGGAATTAGGGTTAACTGCGAAAGCGAAGAAGGTGTTGGACGCAATCGGTGTGGAGAAGTACGATCCAGACTTTCTGTAACTGCCAAGCACTGCCATAATTCTACAGATACGGCAGTGGAAGTTTGCAGTGTTAGCGGGTCTTGTAGGCCATCGACTGCCGTACTGCTGCAATTTTGCAGGTAGCAGGAGAGAGCAGCAGAGGTCGTGTGTGAAAAACAATGTGCCATGGAGACAGGCACACAGCAAGCCCCAAACAACACGAAAGCCCAGTAAATACTGAGCTTTCGTTGTACCCGGAGCGGGACTTGAACCCGCACGGCCCTACGGGCCAACGGATTTTAAGTCCGTCGTGTCTACCAATTCCACCATCCGGGCGGGATGGCGAAGTTCTGAAATGAAGATCAATTGAAGGTGAAGAACTGCGAGGAATACTTTGAGGTCACTCCAAATGCGCGGAGACCCAGCGCATCCCCGTCCATATCAGCTCTGCAAAAAGGCCATTTGTCTCGTATTGCCTGGCGATGGTCAACCAGTTTCCATCCATGTCCTGCAGGTATACCTGTTGATCATTCATGTCGGGCTGCTTCTCGACGGCGAGCATAAACGACTGTCCTGGATACTCCCCATCGGGGACCGTCACGTACAAGTAGGGGAACGTGAAATCTTCGGCGATGTAGAGGTCGTAACCCAAGGGAAGAATGCCAATGGTATCAGGATCGAAGTGGAGTACTGAAGGGCCGGGAGGGGACAACTCAAATGGTAAGCCATAGACCGCAAGCACCGCGATGACGTCCCCCGCACCGACGGTTCCGTCGTTGTTGGCGTCCGGATTGAAAGCCTGGGCATGAGCGGGAGCCACCATTAAAAGCGCAAAAAATGCAACGGCCATCCGAAGGTGGAAAGGAAATAAGTGCGGCATTTTGGTCAGTATATCCCAATATACTGCTCTTTTGTCGAATTATTATACATTATCGGCTGAAATCAGGTGGGCGGTTGACTCCATGAATGGAGAACGACTGTGCCTACATCGCCACAAACAGCACGCGCGGCTATCTTCGCGACAACGACCCCGCTATGCCACAGGACGCGCCACTCCACATGGTGGACCTCAAGGGCCAATACGCCCACATTCAAGAAGACATTGACCAAGCTGTGCTGAATGTGATCCGCTCCGGAGCATTCATTCAAGGCCCTGCCGTTAAAGACTTTACCGAGTCGCTCTCCAAGTGGTTGGGCGCTCATGAAGAAGACCCTATTCACGTGGTGCCTTGCGCCAACGGCACTGATGCTTTGCAGGCCGCCTTCATGGCATTGGGACTGCAACCAGGTGACGAAGTCATCACCCCTTCGTTCACCTACATCGCCACGGTTGAGGTCATCCAGCTGCTCCGCCTGACCCCTGTTATGGTGGATGTAGATCCCCATACGTTCACGATGGATCCTCAATCCGTTGAAGCTGCGATCACCCCCCGCACCAAAGCCATCCTTCCCGTCCATTTGTATGGACAATGTGCCGACATGACCGCGTTGAATGGACTCGCCAAGAAGCATGATCTGTATGTGGTTGAAGACACAGCACAGGCCATTGGTTCGACTTGGAAAATGGCTTCCGAAGACGCAACGGGCTCCATGGCCGGCACCATGGGTACCATTGGAACCACCAGCTTCTTCCCTTCCAAGAACCTTGGCGCATATGGCGATGGAGGCGCCTGTTTTACCCGCGATGCCGCACTGGCGGAGCGGTTAAGGATGATATGCAATCACGGATCACGCAAGCGCTATGAGCATGAAATAATCGGCATGAACAGTCGGTTGGACAGCATTCAGGCGGCCATCCTTGGCGTAAAGCTTCCCCACTTACATGGATACAACGCGGCACGCAGATCAGCAGCAGACCGCTACGATGTCCTATTTGAGGACGAGGCTTTGGTTGCGACACCTGTTCGTCACCCCCGCTCACATCATGTTTTTCATCAGTACACTTTGGTGCTGGGGTCGGTTGGGGACGGAGCTGAACGGCGCGATGCCGTTGCCGCACATTTGTCCCAGTCAGGAATCCCATTTGGAATTTATTATCCAAAGCCGATTCATAAACAAGGCGCCTTCATGGGTTTAGGGCTTGACCATCCTGACCTTCCAGTCACCGATGATCTGACGCGCAGGGTCATCAGTTTGCCCATGCATACAGAGCTCACCGACGCGCACACACTCAGGATAGCAGAAACGGTTCGCGAGGCCCTGATTTCGTAACTTTACGTCTCTTGGACTAATCTAATTGTTATGAAAATCGCTGTTGTTGGAACAGGTTATGTGGGCCTTGTGTCTGGAACCTGTTTTGCGGAGACTGGGAATGATGTCATTTGCGTTGACATTGATGCAGGGAAGGTGGAACGCATGCGCAATGGCGAAGTCCCCATCTACGAACCCCACCTCGATGTGCTGTTTGAGCGGAACATCAAGGCGGGCCGTCTCACCTTCACCACAGATTTAGCCGAGGCCATCGAGCCCGCTGAGGTCATTTTCCTCGCCTTGCCTACACCGCCAGATGAGGACGGCAGTGCCGACCTCAGCTACGTTTTGGGCGTGGCCGACCAGCTGGGACGTATGATGACTGAATACAAGGTCATCGTCGACAAGAGCACTGTGCCTGTTGGAACGGCTGAGAAGGTCACCTCGGCAGTGGCCAAGCATGCTACCGTCGAATTCGACGTGGTCTCCAACCCTGAGTTTTTGCGCGAGGGGTATGCTGTGGACGACTTCCTCAAGCCAGACCGAGTGGTCATCGGCGTGGGGAGCAAGCGGGCTGAAGAGGTCATGACGCGGTTGTATCAGCCGTTCATTCGCCAGGGCAACCCATTGATCGTCATGGATGAGCGCAGTGCTGAGCTCACCAAATACGCCGCGAATTCTTTCTTGGCGACCAAGATTACGTTCATGAACGAAATCGCCAACTTCTGTGAGAAGGTGGGGGCCGACGTGGACAAAGTGAGGCGCGGAATTGGAACGGATACACGCATTGGCCCACGTTTTCTCTTTCCTGGTATTGGATACGGAGGCAGCTGCTTTCCCAAAGACGTCCAAGCCTTGCACCGCAGCGGAAACGAAGTCGGGTTCGATTTTGGCATCCTGTCCAGCGTCATGGAAGTGAACGAGGCGCAAAAAACGGTGTTGTTCGACCCCATCCTGAAGCGGTTTAATGGTGACTTGAACGGCGTACACATTGCGCTGTGGGGTCTTGCTTTCAAGCCAGAAACAGATGATATCCGGGAGGCGCCTGCGCTCTACATGATTGAGAAGCTAATCGATGCAGGCGCCACAGTAACCGCATTTGACCCCGAGGCCATGGACAACGTGCGCGGCCGTATCGGCGATCGCATCCAATATGCTTCCAGCCTGTACGAGGCCACCGAAGCTGCCGATGCTTTGCTCATTTGCACGGAATGGCAGGTTTTTAGGACCCCTGACTTCGACCGTGTCCGTGAAGGACTCAATAACCCTTGCATTTTCGACGGCCGGAACCTCTACGATGTCGATGACATGGAAGAACAGGGTTGGGAATACACTTCCATTGGCCGCAGACCTACTCCACGACCAGCATGAAGCGCGTTCTGATTACTGGTGCTGCTGGATTTTTAGGGTCTCACCTCTGTGATCGTTTTATTGCCGAAGGACACCACGTTATCGGCATGGACAACCTGATCACGGGTGACCTTAGGAACATCGAACACCTGACCGGCCTCGATCGCTTTGAGTTTCAGCACCACGATGTGAGCCAGTTCATCCACGTCAAGGGTGAGTTGGACTACATCCTTCATTTTGCCTCTCCTGCGAGCCCCATCGACTACCTAAAAATCCCCATTCAAACCCTGAAAGTGGGGTCGTTGGGGGTTCACAATTGTCTCGGACTTGCGCGGGCTAAAAAGGCGCGCATGCTCATCGCCAGTACCAGCGAAGTGTATGGTGACCCTGAGGTGCATCCCCAGCACGAAGAGTATTGGGGACATGTCAACCCCGTGGGACCGCGCGGCGTATATGACGAAGCCAAACGCTTTCAAGAGGCCATGACCATGGCCTACCACACCTATCATGGCTTGGAGACGCGCATTGTGCGCATTTTCAATACCTACGGACCTCGGATGCGCTTAAATGACGGACGGGTGCTGCCCGCCTTCATTGGACAGGCCTTGCGCGGAGAGGATCTCACCGTATTTGGCGATGGCAGCCAAACGAGGAGCTTCTGTTACGTCGACGATCTGATCGAAGGCATCTACAGGCTCTTGTTGTCTGAAGAGAGCCGTCCGGTCAATGTGGGCAATCCCGATGAAATCTCGATTGGCGACTTTGCGGAAGAGATCATTGCACTGACAGGGACCGAACAAAAGGTCATCTACAAGGCACTTCCTACAGATGATCCCAAACAGCGACGACCTGATATCAGCCGCGCTCAAGCGGTGCTGAATTGGACTCCCAAGGTGGGCCGGTCAGAAGGCCTTGCCATTACTTATGACTATTTCCGTGGTCTCTCTGACGAGGATTTGCGCAAAACCGAACACAAGGATTTTACGACCTACAGCTCATGAATCCATCTGAGTCTTCATCATGGTTTGCCCACGAAACTGCGGTCATCGATGAGGGCTGTAGCATTGGGGCTGGCTCCAAAGTGTGGCACTTTAGCCACATCATGACCGGCGCCACATTGGGTGAAGGCTGCAATATTGGACAGAACGTCGTGATCAGCCCTGAGGTGGTCTTGGGCCGGAACTGCAAGGTTCAAAACAACGTGAGCCTGTATACTGGTGTGACATGCGGCGATGATGTCTTTCTGGGCCCCTCCTGTGTCTTCACCAATGTCACCAATCCACGCAGTGCTGTCGTTCGTCGCGGGCAATACGCCAAGACCCACGTGGGCGAAGGTGCCAGTATTGGTGCCAATGCGACCATCGTCTGCGGGCATGACATTGGCGCCTTTGCCTTCGTTGGCGCAGGGGCAGTGGTGACCAAGAACATCCCCCCCTTTGCGTTGGTCGTCGGCAACCCCGCCCGTCACATTGGGTGGATGAGCACTTTTGGACACCGCCTCGAATTTGATGGGTCAGGAAGGGCAACATGCCCGGAGTCAGGCCAAACTTACCTATTTGAAAACGGTGCTGTGCACCTTGAAACACCCTGATCATGAAAGACTTGCACCAGCGATTGCTTGACAAAGAGGCCACTCTTGCCGTGATTGGATTGGGCTATGTCGGCCTTCCCATCGCCTTGGCATTTGCGCGACACATTCGCGTCATTGGATTTGATATTCATGCCGGTCGGGTCGAGCAGATGAAGCAGTGTATTGACCCCAGTGAAGAGCTCGATGAGTCCGCCTTTGATGGGTGTGACATCACCTTCACTGCCAATCCGGAAGACCTCAAGTCGGCCCAATTTTATGTTGTAGCCGTCCCTACGCCCATCAACGCCACCAACCAACCCGACCTCAGCCCACTCCTTTCCGCTTCAAAAACGGTGGGACAGGCCCTCTCTGCTGGAGACTACGTTGTCTATGAGTCGACGGTCTATCCAGGCTGCACCGAAGAAGATTGCATCCCTGTTCTTGAAGCGCACAGCGGCTTGACTTTTGGCCAGGATTTCAAAGCGGGCTACAGCCCAGAGCGCATCAACCCAGGCGACAAAGTCAATACCATCGAAACCATTGTGAAGGTGGTCAGTGGCAGCGACGAGGAGAGCTTGGACGTCATTGCCCGGACCTATGACCTCGTGGTCAAAGCCGGCACCCACCGCGCATCGAGCATCAAAGTGGCCGAAGCGTCTAAGATCATTGAAAACACCCAACGCGACGTCAACATCGCCCTCATCAATGAGTTGAGCATCATCTTCAATCGAGTGGGAATCAACACCTTCGAGGTCCTCGAAGCCGCCGGAACCAAGTGGAACTTTCTCAAGTTTACCCCTGGGCTTGTGGGGGGGCACTGTATTGGCGTGGACCCCTACTATTTGACGTGGCGGGCCGAGAAGCTGGGCTACCATGCTAAGGTCATCAACTCTGGCCGCTACGTCAACGACAGCATGGGATACTATGCTGGAAAACAAGTCGTTAAGCGCCTCTTAGAGCAGGGAATCAACCCTTTGGAGGCCAGGGTCCTTGTCATGGGGGTCACCTTCAAGGAAAACGTTTCTGACATCCGCAACTCCAAGGTGTTTGATGTGATCAGGGAACTGCACTCTTTTAATGTGGAAACAGACGTGATCGATCCCTATGCCGCCACCGATCAGGTCGACCGAGAATATGGAGTGGTCATGAAGGAAGCGCCCACAGAAGCGGGATACGATGCGGTCATTGTGGCGGTCAATCACCAGGAGTATGTCGGCTATGATTCCGATTCCTTTCACCGTCTGTTCAAGGACAGGGACAAAGGATTCTTGGTGGACATTAAAGGCATATACCGCCATCTTGCAGCCGACCTCAATTACTGGAGTTTCTGATCATGGCCCAACAAACGCACCATCCCAAGGTATTGCTGATTACAGGTGGAGCCGGCTTTATCGGCTCACACGTGGTGCGCCGCTGGGTCAACCGCCATCCCGAGGTCCGGGTCATCAACCTCGACGCCTTGACCTACGCTGGGAACTTGGCCAACCTCAAGGACATTGAGGGTGCTCAGAACCACCGTTTTGTCAAAATGGACATCGGCGATACGGAAGCGGTCACGAACCTGCTCCGCGAAGAACAAGTCGATACGGTCATGCACTTGGCTGCAGAAAGCCATGTGGATCGGAGTATTTCTGGTCCGATGGCCTTTCTTGAGACGAACATCATGGGAACAGCCTCACTCCTCTCGGCCTGCCGCACTGTATGGATGGAGCAAGGAGGATTTGAGGGCAAGCGCTTTCACCACGTTTCCACAGACGAGGTTTATGGCTCGCTTGGTGAGGAGGGGTTCTTCACAGAGGACACGGCGTATGACCCACGCAGCCCGTACAGCTCCTCCAAAGCCGCCAGTGACCACATCGTTCGGGCTTGGCACCACACTTACGGCATGCCGATGGTGTTGTCGAACTGTTCCAACAACTACGGTTCCTTCCAATTTCCGGAGAAGCTGATCCCACTGTTTATCCGCAACGCCGTTCAGAAAAAGCCCCTTCCCGTTTATGGTCAAGGCGTCAATGTGCGCGATTGGTTGTGGGTGGAGGACCACGCTTCCGCTTTGGAGGTCATCATCACGTGTGGAGCGGATGGCCGCACGTACAACATTGGCGGAGAGAATGAGTGGAAAAACATCGACCTCATCCGTTTGATGTGTCGCCAACTCGACGGCAAACTGGGCCGTACTGAAGGCGAAACCGAACAGCTGATCACCTATGTTCAGGACCGTGCTGGTCACGATATGCGATACGCCATCGATGCAGCCCGCCTGCGCGACGAACTCGGATGGAGGCCCTCGATCACCTTTGAGGAGGGGCTGGACCGCACCATCGACTGGTACCTCTCCAATGAGGATTGGCTCAACGAAGTCACCAGTGGGGCGTACCGCGATTACTACGACGACCAATACGGGGACCGCTGATGGGCCTTTGGTCTCAAATTTTTGGTTCCTCTAAGGGCAAGAAATCGGCGAAAGACCGAGAGGCGCTGGACTTGTCCGCATTTGCTGTCGACTACCACAGCCATTTGGTGCCGGGCGTAGATGATGGCGCACCCGATTTGGAGGCATCATTGGAAATGATCGACGCTTTGGTCTCTCTGGGGTACCGTGGAGCGGTCACCACACCCCATGTTATGCCAGGAATGTATCCCAATACTCCGGAGACCCTGCGCCCACCTTTTGAGATGCTGAAGCAAGCTGTGTCTCAGCGTCACCCTGATTTCAAGCTGGCCCTCGGCGCGGAGTACTTCCTCGATGCAAGCCTACTGGATACCGTTCTAAACGGTGGTGAGCTCCTTGCTCCCGGCGGGAGACTGCTTTTCGAATTGGCTTTTTCCGCTCCGCCCGACCCCGGTATGCTGCAGGAGTTTTTGTTCGAGGTTCAGCTGAAAGGCCTTCTGCCTGTCATGGCCCACATTGAGCGCTACCCCTATTGGCACCATGAACTCAACCGGTTCGAAGAACTCCATGAGCAGGGCGTGACCTTACAGGTGAATGCCGCGTCCTTGGCTGGCGCATATGGCCCTGAAATCCAACAAGCCGCCGAGACTTGCATCGACCAAGGTTGGGTGCGGATCTTGGGAACGGATGCCCATGGCATTCGGCACATCGACGCCTTGCATGCTTCGAGGTTCCGGCCCGCTGTACACCAGCTTGCTGAGGTGGCATTGAATTCCACCCTGCTGTAAGGTCAAAGACGCCTTTGGGGCGCCACAACTTTTGTGAGGCTACGCGAGGTTACCCTACTGGTGCCAGACGAACAATCAGTCCTTCGAGTGGATCTGCCAACTGAATCTGGCAGCCAAGCCGGCTTTCATCTTTCACGTGAAAGGCCTCGTCGAGCATGTCCTCCTCATCGTCTGATTTCTCCGACATCGCATCTGCGTGCTCACTCTCCACATAACAATGGCAGCTGGCGCACATGGCCATACCTCCGCAGGTTCCTTCCACAGGCAGCTCTGCGCTCTTGCAGAGCTCCATGACGTTCATGTTCATATCGGTGGGTGCATCCAGCTCGTGGGACACCCCCTCTCGGTCGATGACGGTAACGCGAATGATGGACATATTTAGAATCCGTTGACCCCGTTGACCGTCGTGTACTTGAGCACGAGGTTCTTATCGGGGTAGATGCGTTTAAAGGCACTCTGCACCATCAAGGTGGCCTCGTGGAAGCCACACAGGATCAGCTTGAGTTTGCCTGGATAGGTATTGATGTCGCCGATAGCGTAGATGCCCTCGACGTTTGTGCTGTAGTCCAATGTATTGACCTCGATGGCGTTCTTGGTGATGTTCAAGTTCCAATCGGCGATGGGACCGAGCTTGGGACTGAGTCCAAAAAGGGGCACCCAGTGGTCGGTTTCGAGCCGAAGCTCCCCTTCTGTTTTGTGCTTGACGGTCAACCCTTCAAGGTGGCCGTCACCGTCTACGCCTACCACCTCACCATTGGTGAGCAACCGGATTTTGCCGGAAGCGGCCAAATCCAACACCTTCTGGACACTGTCAGGATGACCTCGGAACCCGTCGCGCCTGTGCACCAGGGTGACCTCGGAGGCCACACCATCTGCGAGGAAATTGGTCCAATCAAGGGCGCTGTCCCCTCCGCCACTGATGACGACCTTCTTACCGCGGTAGAACTCGGGGTCCTTGATGATGTACTCTACGCCTTGGTCTTCATACTCCGCCAAGCGCTCCACAGGTGGCTTACGGGGCTCAAAGCAGCCCAATCCACCAGCAATGGCGATGATGGGCGCACGGTGCACAGTACCCCGGTTCGTGGT
>Ga0115569_10000516_pt1 | contig 31162 bp, 30 predicted proteins | sample COGITO_mtgs_1205_2_FD_87295 | JGI IMG/M metagenome (GOLD analysis project Ga0115569, IMG submission 87295) | Pelagic marine microbial communities from North Sea - COGITO_mtgs_120503 | ecosystem: Environmental > Aquatic > Marine > Epipelagic | place: Germany:Helgoland, sampling site Kabeltonne... | reverse complement strand
TTTTTTCCGAGAAGGCGCTTAAGCATGTTATCGAAGAGAAACAATTGCAGCGACCGTTCGCTACTGAGCCAGACTTCTATGCGCTAGTCGAGTTTGAGAATAACTCTGAGCAGGACATGGATACGGCGATGAATCTATTCGAGACATGTCTCGAAGAAGGCTGGGTTGTCGATGGCACTATTAGTCAAAATAGTACGCAGGCAAATAATCTTTGGCGACTGCGTGAAGACATATCGGAAACCATCTCAAAATTTACACCTTACAAGAATGACATCTCGGTTAAGGTTTCCAAGGTTCCAGAATTCTTACGGGAAGTTGATAGTTTGGTCACATCAGTCTATCCCGATTTCGAAATCATTTGGTTCGGTCACATAGGTGACGGAAATGTTCATCTAAATATTCTTAAGCCAGATGCATTGGCGGCAGAAGCATTTTTCAAAGAGTGTTCGAAGGTTTCCGATCTGGTTTTCGAAATCGTAGCAAAACATGGCGGAAGTATTTCTGCTGAGCACGGTGTTGGTTTGCTAAAAAAACCATTCCTGCACTACTCCCGCAGTACATCAGAGATCGCTTATATGAAAGCGATAAAGAAAATATTCGACCCTAAGAATATTATGAACCCAGGAAAACTTTTTGATTAGAGTAGCTATTGGTACAACGATGATGGGGCTAGGCCGCGTATGTACTACCCCAGATAACGAGTAAAAAGCCGCAGGTATAACCCTCGAAAAGCCGTTACAATTTGCAACACTTAGAATTTCCATCTACGAATTTATAGGTATACACTGACTATTCGGTCGAATTTTCGCCGGGGGATTGCTTTAATCAGCGATTCGATTACTAGAATTTCAAGCACGAGAACAAGTATGTCAGATTCAGTTGAGGGTACCGTTAAGTGGTTTAATGACGAGAAGGGGTTTGGTTTTATAGAGCAGGAAGGTGGCAAAGATGTATTCGTACATTTCAGTGCTATCAATGGCTCAGGAAGAAAGACTCTTCAAGAAGGTCAGAAAGTAACCATGGAAGTAACCCAAGGCCAGAAAGGCCCTCAGGCAGAGAACGTAAATCCAATTTAGTAAGGTCTTCAATGACTTTATCTAAGTGGACTAACCGTCAATACTTGCTGAGATAAGAAAAAAGCGAACACTCGCTCTAGATTTATGTTTTGATCATGTATTAAGACTTTAGCTATCTGGAGGGCGATACTTTAAGCGTTTTTTATTTTTTCGAAGCAATTAGCCACACTTCTTTTTCTCTTCAGGGCAGGTAAGTCTTGACCCCCGCGCTTGTTCCTAACAACAAGCGGTCAGCCCCTCGTTCTGCGAAAAGTCCATTACATACCACGCCCGTAATCTGATTGAGTTGAGTCTCTAGGTTTCTCGGCTCAAGGATTTCAAGATTGTAGATATCGAGGATATTGTTACCGTTGTCGGTCACACAACCTTCCCGGTATACAGGATCACCGCCGAGTTTCACGATCTCTCTGGCGACATAGCTACGTGCCATTGGAATAACCTCAACCGGCAAGGGAAACGTACCAAGTACTGGCACTAGTTTAGATTCGTCTGCGATACATACAAATTCTTCGGACGCCGCCGCGATAATTTTCTCGCGCGTTAAAGCGGCCCCTCCCCCTTTGATAAGTTGTAAGTGATCATTAGTTTCGTCGGCGCCATCAACATAGACACGCAAAGTTCCAGCACTATTGAGATCCAATACGGGAATGTTGAGCACTTTTAGGCGCCTAGCAGATTCTTCGGAGCTCGCAACAGTGGCGTATACTTTGTGTTGAATTTTACCAAGTTCAGCGATAAATAGATTCGCAGTCGAGCCGGTACCGACACCGATAACGGTGTCGGCCTCTAGCAAGGACTCCACATATTCAAAGGCGGTTCGTGCTACGGCTTGTTTAAGCTCATATTGTGTCATGTTAACCCTCGTTTATTTCTATTCGCGCGCGCAAGCAACTTGCCCTAGCAGCTGACCCATTGCAACACTGGAAGTAGCTTCAAGTGAAGATTCAAATTTCATCGTGCCGTGTTGGAACAATACGATTGCTGTAGAACCAAGGCGAAATCGCCCTAACTCGCCACCTAAAGGTAGCTGTACAGCGGGAACTTGATTCGAATAGTCGGTTATCTGAATCTCGCGTTTCCCCGGTATTGGACAGACTTCTCCGGCCCAGACCGTATCTATTCCTGCGACAATCATTGCGCCAACTAATATGACGGCCATTGGACCGACCGCTGTATTAAACAGGCAGACTAGTCGTTCATTTCTTGCAAACAAATTCGGGACGGATTCGGCAGTGGTTTGATTGACTGAGAATAATTTGCCTGGCACATAAATTGTCTTTTTCAAAATACCAGCCATCGGCATGTGTACACGATGATAGTCGCTAGGCGAGAGGTAAATCGTGGCAAACTTGCCTGACTGAAATAGCGCGGCCATCCGCGCGTCACCGGCAAGCAGACTCTCGCAGCTATAATGTTTTCCCTTTGCCTGCAAAAGATTACCGTCTGCTATATCGCCTAGCTGACTAACCTCACCATCGGCGGGGCACACTATCGCGCCTTGAGCTGTGGAAAGCGGCCTAGCGTCAGCTTGTAATTCCCGAGTAAAGAACGCGTTGAAGTTTTCAAACTTTCCTACGTCTTGAATTTTTGCCTGACTCAGGTCCACCTTGTAACGTTTGATAAAAGTGCGAATAAATAATTTACGCAATAAATGGTTCTGCGCCAATAAACCAACCCCTCGCGAGAGCAAGTGATGAGGTAGCAGATACTGAAAAAATATAAATAGGCGCGACATAGGCAATCTTCAATTAGGAAATATTTCTGTTGGTTACTTTTTGTAGTTACTTTTCGATAGGTACTTCTGGATCGTTTCCCCACTCAGACCATGAGCCATCGTAAGCCCTTATGTCATAGCCAAGCGCCTTGCCGACAAGATAGGTTAAGCCCGAGCGGTGGTGAGTCTGACAATGAGTAATTATTTTCATGTCTTTGTTTATGCCTAACTCATTAAGTTGCTGTTCTATATTCGACAAGGGTTTAAGGCGTAGGTCGTTATCTTTGTCTTGAAGGTCAAGCCAGTCTAGATTAGCGGCACCGGGGATATGTCCGTTTCGCAGCGCAGTCACCTTTATGCCATTGAATTCCTCTAAGGCTCTGGCATCCCAAACGATGGACTGAACATCACCGATACTAGATAGTACCTCATCTTTTGAGACGAGCAATTCCTCGCGAATATTTGCCGAAAAATTTGTAGGTTTTGGAATCGAATCGCCGGTGTTCATAGTCGACAAGGGGAAGCCCGCCTTCAGCCAAGCACTAAGCCCACCATCAAGGTAGGAATAACTTTCGTGTCCAATGATATCCAGTGTCCATATTAGTCTGCCAGCCCAGCCTCCACCCTCATCGTCATAAACAATAACGTGTTTGTCAGAGTTTAATCCAATCTTTGAGAAGAGAGCATCTAGTCTATCTTTAGTGGGCAACTTACCAACGGCGGGTTTTGCACCACTCATTAGTTCCGCAGGCTCAACTAAAATCGAGCCCGGGATATGATGGCTAGTAAATACAGCCTGCGGCACAACGCCGACGAGCAGAATATTGCCTTGACCCCGTGATTCGTTGAACACCTCTGGGGATAATATAAGTGGTAGCGTAGCCATTCCTATTTATCTCTCGTTAGTAGTTGTAAGCGCGGCGGCTGCATAGCCGATTCTTCTAGCTTAGCTCATTCAAGGAATCAAGAATGCGAAAATAGCTCTCTACTCGTTCAATACTTATCTGTCCGGCCTCTAGGGCAGCCTGTATTGCACAATCGGGTTCTGCTGTATGTGAGCAATCTCGAAATTTGCAGGAACCGGCAAACGGCCGGAATTCTATGAATCCATCAAATACCTGCTGTTCATCTATGTGCCCAAGGCCGAACTCTCGAATCCCAGGCGAATCTATTAGATCGAATCGATGCATATGATACAGGGAAGAGGTAGTCGTGGTGTGAGTGCCCCGAGCCCAGGTTTCCGACAGTGGCGCCACGTCGGCGAGCTTGCTGCTATTCAGTTTGTTAAGCAAAGAGGATTTACCTACGCCGGACTGTCCGACCAAAATTGTGGTCTGATTGGCTAAGGCCTGCTCCAATTCGGGCAAGCCGCGCCCGTCTTCGGCAGACACCTTGTAAATGGGATAGCCAATACTCCTGTAAGGCGACAACATATGGTCTAATTCAGTTAGTTCTTCGTGGTTTAACAGGTCTAGCTTGTTCAAAACTAATACGGCAGCCAGGTGCAGCTGTTCGATGGCTACAAGATAGCGATCTATAAGGCTCACATGGGGAGTTGGAGAAGAGGCAAAAACGACTAGCACACTATCTATATTGGCAGCGATTGCTTTGAACTGTCCCTCGGGGCTAGGGCGGCCGAAGAAGTTTCGGCGCTGACCTAAGGCTAGAATTACTCCGCCATCAGCGCCATCGTCAGACCAGACGACCAGATCCCCGGTAACCAATTTAGGCAGGTTTGATCTCTGTGTACACCGAATAAGCCGGCCCTGGTCATCATCAAGAAGAGACTCAACGTCTACATGTTGCCCGTAGTGGCTAATAATCCGCCCATTGCATTTTTCTAGCGAGGTTTGGGCATCAACAGAGTCGGCTTCATCACAGCCCAGCTGCTTGCGCTGATTCTGGGAAATGCGCGCCAATTGGTGTTTACTTAATCTTCTTTTACTCATCGATAGGCGGTAACTAGCATCATGGTACTGGTAACTGTTCCGGAATGAACAAAGGATAAGATTATTGCATATTCCACTTGGGGAAGCTTTGCTACAATCGCCCTGCGATCGAAAACTTTACGCCACAATGATCGAACTTTTTATGGTAAATCTGGTGGGAAATCGGAATGGATAAAAATTTAAATCTAATTTGGCTAGATCTGGAAATGACTGGGCTAAAGCCAGAGTCAGATCGCATCATCGAAATCGCAACGCTGGTTACAGATGCCAATCTAAACATCCTCGCCGAGGGTCCAGTGCTTGCTATTAAACAATCTGATGCAGCATTAGACGCCATGGATGATTGGAACCAGCAACATCATGGCGCGTCAGGATTGATAGAGCGTGTGAAGAATAGTGATGTCGATGAGGATGAGGCGACACGGCAGACGATAGAATTCCTGTCTCAGTATTCTACGAAGAACTCATCGCCGATGTGTGGCAATAGTATCTGTCAGGATCGTAGGTTCATGGCGAACTACATGCCAGAGCTGGAAAACTATTTTCACTATCGAAATTTGGATGTGAGCTCTGTCAAAGAACTCGCGCGTCGCTGGAAACCGGAAATCTTAAAGGGCTTGGTTAAGCAAGGAGCGCATCAAGCGATGGAAGATATTAGAGACTCTGTTGCCGAGCTGAAGTACTACAGAGAACATTTTATCGACGCCTAGAAATAATCGTCTAAGATTCATGTTGCAGCAATGCCCATTCAATATGTTCGTTCACCATATCGGAGACATTGTTCAATCTTGACTGCAAAGAACTGACTATTTCTTTCGAGCTTGGCGCATTCCCAAGAGCGACCGCTATATTGCGTAGCCAACAATCGTAGCCGATTCTGCGAATAGCAGACCCTTCAGTTCGCTTTAGAAATTCCCGCTCGGACCAAGCAAAAAGATCCACTAGCTGGGCATCATCTAGGCTATGCCTAGGCGTAAAATCCTTTTCTTGTGTTGGCTTAGAAAATTTATTCCATGGGCAAACAAATTGGCAATCGTCGCAGCCATAGATTCGATTCCCCATCGGTTTTCGAAATTCTACTGGGATAGATGTACGTAGTTCGATCGTTAAGTAAGAGATACAGCGCGTGGCGTCTAGCAGATTGGGTTTTACGAACGCATTTGTTGGACAAATATCGAGGCAAGCAGAACAGCTACCGCAATGATCGGCTACCTGCTCATCAACCGGCAACGGTAGATCGGTAAACAGCTCTCCAAGGAAAAACCATGATCCAGCCTGCTTGTTAATGAGCATTGTGTTCTTGCCGATCCAGCCCATTCCAGCTTTTTCAGCGAGGGCGCGCTCAAGTACAGGGGCGCTATCGACGAATGCACGGTAGCCAAATGGACCAGCAACATCTTGAATTTTCCGCGCAAGCTTCTGTAGCCGCTTGCGAATCAGTTTGTGATAGTCACGGCCCCGAGCATAGCGCGAGATGTAGGCTTTACCCGTGTTCTGCATGGAATCCAGCGAATCTTCTGAATCCATTGCATAGTCCATGCGAACGCAGACGACACGAATCGTGCCAGGCACGAGTTGCTCAGGATGACAGCGCTTGTCGTGATTCTCCGCCATATAGGACATGGCGCCGTGATAGTTCCGATCTATCCAATCTTTTAAGTGATGCTCGTACTTACTCAGGTCGATATCCGTAAAGCTTACTTCTTGGAAGCCAAGCTCAACACCCCATTTCTTAATGTCGGTCGAAATCTGATGGAAATCTATCTCAGTCATACACAAGCCCCTACTCAGAGTTCGCAGAGAATTTTAGCAGCCTGTTGAAGGGTGCTATCGTCTTTGCAAAAGCAGAAACGAACAATTTTCGTTGCTGGGGGTACTTCATAGAAGGGAGCTAACGGAATAGCGGCTACACCCTTCTCTTGAGTTAAATAGTTGGCGAATTCAACATCATTCTTATCGCTAATCTCGCTATAGTCCACTAATTGAAAGTAGGTGCCTTTGGATGGCGCAAATTTCAATCGAGATGGAGTGATCAAGTTGCAAAATGTATTTCGCTTCTCTTCATAGAAATCTGGAAGTTCGCGCGTATGTTCAGGGCATTCGGCCATAAAGTCAGCGATAGCATATTGAACGAAGCTAGAAGTAGTAAAAGTTACATACTGGTGAATCTTACGAAATTCTGCCGTTAGTGCTTCTGGGGCAACACAATAGGCAAGTTTCCAGCCAGTGGCGTGATAAGTTTTTCCGAAGGAAAAAACGACAAAGCTTTTTGCACGCAATTCTGCGTGGGCTAATACACTCTCGTGTTTAACTGAATCAAAGACCATGTGTTCATAGACTTCATCGGAGAGAATTAAGATGTCATAGTCTCGAATCAGCGCGGCGAGTTTATCATGATCTGATCTATCCAATAGGCTGCCACAGGGATTGTGAGGCGAATTAATAATGATGAGCCGAGTACGAGAATTTATAGCCTGCTCTAAGCGGTCCCAGTCCATGCCATAGTCAGGTAGCGTAAGCGGAACGTGAATAGTTTTACCGCCTGCCAACTGCACAGCGGGCTCGTAGGAATCGTAAGCGGGGTCGAAGACAATAACCTCATCGCCTGCGGTAACTGCAGCATGCACTGCATCGAACAATGCTTCGGTGGCGCCAGAGGTGATTGTTACCTCTGTTTCCGGATCGGCATCGCAGTCGTAGTAATCCTTTATCTTGCTAGCAATTTGCTGCCTTAGCAAAGGAATACCAACCATAGGAGGGTACTGATTCTTTCGATCATTCAAGTGCTGGGTGACTAATTCTCTCAGTCGCTTTGGGCAGTCGAAATCTGGAAAACCCTGGGATAGATTGATAGCACCATAGTCTTGAGCCATCTTTGACATGACTGTAAAGATGGTGGTTCCGAGCTTAGGTAATTTACTCTGCAAAATTTTCACCTCACTGAAAGAGCAATCTATTCTAACTGATTGCTTAGCGGAAGTGATATCGAGGCAGGGGTAGGGCGCGAGAGCCTGACAGATCGCAACAGGACAGCATTTGTTTTAATAAACACTGTCCGCCAGATGGTATTCGAGATGCATGCCTTACAACTGCAGCCATTCGTTCAGATCAATAATGTCCTGTGGTGTGAGTATTCCCGCTACCTGTCGTAGGATTAAGCTGTCGACAACATAATTGTAGCGAGCATCGGCATATTGGCGCAGAGCGCGATAGAGGTTTTCTCTTGCGCGCAGAACCTCAACGATATTACGTGTACCAACCTCGGCACCCAGCTCCGTTGCATCCAGAGCACTTTGCGCAGATGTAATTGATTGCTGCCGCTGGCCAATGACGAGAACATCTGTGTTAACACGGCGATAGGCGTTACGTATATTTTGAGTGAGTTGACGTTCAGTGAGGTTTAGAGATTCCTGAGAGGAGATCACATTGTATTCAGCCGCTCGTCTTCTTGAGCGGACTGCGCCGCCAGAATAGATTGGAATCGATAGGTTCAGTGCTAAGGAGGTGCGATCGAACGCGCCTCCACCAATTTGAATGCCCTGGCTAACGATGGGTGCGGTTACGTTGTGGTTCCAGCCGCCTGTAAAATCGATGGTAGGAAGGAGATCCGATTTTCTTGCCTTTAAATTCTTGCGTGAGGCGTCCAGATTGTATTCAGCGGCTGCGATAGCGAGGTTGCTGTTCTCTGCTTCTCTCTCCCAATCGGCTAGGCTGCCATCAACCTGAACGATAGGGAAGTCTTCGCGCAATACATCAATGGAAGGATGTGCCTGACCGGTAATGGCTTCTAGAGCTTCGTAACGAGACTGCAGTAGGTCCTGCTGCAGAAACGTTGTGTTTCGCGCTAGATCATAGGCTGCTTGGCTGTCGAAAACATCGGTAATGGCAACTAAGCCAACTGCTTCACGCTGCCGAGTCTGATCCAGTGAGCGAAGCGCGGCCTCCTCTTCCTGCACATTGGTGTCTAGCATGTCGATTGCGCGCAAAACGTCGAAATAGGCAGATGCGACACGCATTATTAGATCTTGCTCTTGCGCGGCTAGATTTACCGCGGCAGCTTTGTCCCGAGCCTTGGCGCTCTGGAAGGTGTACCAGTTGGCTAGGTTCAAGACACTCTGACTGAGGCTCATTCCCCAGCCGTGATTGTTAAGCCCAGGCCTGAAGCTGTGGTCGTTAGCAACCCGCTTAAAGAGAGTTTCACCGCTAGTTGGGTCTGTGACGTTGCTATAAATTGAATCCGTCGGACCACTAGTTAGGCGCGAGGTAGACCCACCAATACCCAGAGAGGGCAACAGTGAGGCGCGGCTCTGAATCATGCTTTCGCGGTTTTCGCGGTAGCTCGCTTCCGCCTGCCGAAGCGTCGGATCGTTTTCCAGTGCGATCTGCAGTATAGACAGTAGATCGTCGCCGTAGCTGAATGAGCTGGTCATGCAACCCAATACTAGAATTCCAATATACTTCGCTGGTTTTCCCATAATTTATGACCTTCTAAGTGCTAAATAGTGTGATATTCAAATGCCTGAAGAGCTTGTTAAACACTTATTCAATAAGGGCTTTAAATGGCAGCCCTGAAAATAGACGGCATTCTACCCCCTTGTAACCAAAAGTGACAAATTAAACCCCCGCATTTGCGACAGTTAACCTTCTGGAACCATTAGACGTTTATTTACCGCTGGCAGTTACAGCTGAGACTGTCCAAATTACATCGCCCAGGGGATCATTTCTTCAGTGAAAGAATGCCCTACGTAGAGCGTAGTCGAGCAGATCAAAAATTACGAATGTGCGAGGTAGCTCTCACTTCTTTGAAGTCGGCTTTGAGCCGAATCTGTTTCGATTTGGGTTAGTTAGAATTGATTAGAGGGTGCCTAGATAACTAGACAGCGTATCTAAACAGGAATGCGCCAACTTCTTGCTACGCTCACCGGACCATCCATAAGTCGTATCCGGTGTTGCGGTTGTATCCTTGAAGGGCATTTCCAATGTCATGGCAAGGCAGCCCTGTGTTTCCGCAATTTGTGCAGCGCTCATGGTTAGGTTGGCAGTACCGGGAGACTTTGCCGGATAACCTCGTTGTGTTTGAAAGTCTGCGTTCAACTGAGCCAGCTTATTTTTATAAAAATCCAACTGTGCTTGCTTGGCGGCGTCCCAGTTTGCAAGGCCCTCGGTGCCAGCAATGAAACAGTAAGGCAAGGATTCGTCGCCATGGACATCGAGCATGAAGTCCGCGCCGGTATCAACGATCGCCTGCTTTACAAAGTAGACTTCCGGGCTGGTATCGATATCAGGATGCGCCCATTCCCGATTCAAATTCCTGCCTGCGGCATTCGTGCGCAGATGACCGCGCCTGCTTCCATCTGGATTCATGTTCGGAACCAAATAGACATCGCACTGACTTAGGAGCTTGCTGCTAGCTGGATTTGATTCATCGATAAGACGCTCGATGCAGCCTTCCATCCACCATTCGGCCATGGACTCGCCGGGATGTTGTCTAGCGATTAACCAACAGATTTTCTTTGGCTGTTCATTTTCACCCGACGAGAATTTGAGTAAATCTATATCTTGGCCATCCAGAGTCTTGCCAAGAACACGATGTGAGCAGCGAGGTGACAGCTGACTTTTGGCGACTAGATCGGCGTGGCGCTCCATTGAGTACGGAGCGAAATAGGCGAAGTAAATCGAATCATATTCAGGCTGGAACGCGATGGTCATCTTGCCATTCTCCAGCGAGGTTGGATGACGTAACCAGTTTTGCCGATCATAAGAATAACAAATCCGATAGTTCTCGAAGCCGGGAGGATAGGCTGCACCTCCAGCGTTTAGAATATGCATTGTACAGGGCGTAGCTTTCACTCCACTGAGGCGAAAATAGAACCATTGGTAAAATTCTGATTGAATATCTGCGCGTATCTTTAACTGGATGTCGCCGGCGTCAGCGCAGCTAACTACCTCAATATTGCCCGCATCAAAGTTCTGACTTATGTGCACAATTTTCCTTTATTTCAATTTTTTAGTTATTTTTTAGCTATTTAGCGGTTGTCAGCTTACTGGTATTTGTTATCATTGCCGACCCTTTTTTTCAGTAAATGAGAAATTTTATGTCGGTAATCACTGACAACTTAAACGTCGGTTCCAACGAGGCCCTAATTACTCCAGGGCAATTAAAATCTGAATTGCCTTTAGAAGGCGCGGCTCTGAAATCAGTACAGCTAGCACGTAACACCATCTTCTCAATTTTGGATAGAACCGATCCGCGTTTGTTTGTTGTTGTTGGTCCCTGTTCGATTCATGACACCGAAGCCGCTATTGATTACGCGAAGCGACTTAAGGTGCTTGCTGATAAAGTACAGGACACGCTCTATATAGTGATGCGAGTCTATTTCGAGAAACCGCGAACGGCGATTGGCTGGAAAGGGCTGATTAATGATCCCTATCTCGACGATTCGTTCAAGATCGAAGATGGCTTACGTAAAGGCAGGAAGTTACTACTCGATATTGTTGAGCTAGGGCTGCCAACGTCTACAGAGGCACTCGATCCTATCTCACCACAGTACATGCAGGAAGTTATAGCTTGGTCTGCGATTGGTGCGCGCACGACAGAATCACAGACGCATCGCGAAATGTCGTCTGGGCTTTCTTCTGCAGTAGGATTCAAGAATGGAACTGATGGTGGATTAACCGTAGCAGTTAACGCGATGCAATCTGTCTCAAGTCCACACCGCTTTCTCGGCATTAATACAGAGGGTCAGGTATCAGTTGTTACTACTAGGGGTAACCCCTATGCACATGTGGTGTTACGTGGTGGTGGCAAGGGACCGAACTACGATACTGTTCATGTTGCGCAATGCGAGAAAGCACTGCTCGATGGCGGAGTGAGCAGCAATATCATGATTGATTGTAGTCACGCGAATTCATGTAAGGACCCAGATATGCAACCTCTGGTGCTAAAAGACGTTAGTCATCAAATTCTTGAGGGCAATAAATCCATCATCGGCGTTATGCTCGAAAGTAATATCAATCATGGCAACCAAGCTATTCCGAAAGACCTCAGCAAATTGAAGTATGGGGTCTCAGTAACAGACGCCTGCATGGATTGGCAGACGACTGAACAGACAATTCTGGAAATGGCAGAGAAACTAAAAGACGTATTGCCTGTTAGATAGTCGGTCGACTATTAGAATGATGAGCCGGGCTGGGAAAGAAACTCCAGCTCATCGGCTGTCGATTCTCTGCCCAGTATTTCATTGCGGTGTGGATAGCGACCGAAGCGATCGATTATCGTCTTGTGTTTTATCTCAGAGTTAAAACTGTCTTCTAGGCCGGGCTGGTCGAACAAAAATAGCGCGATGTCGTGTATTTCTTTCGACTCACTGTGCATGAACGGCATATAGAAGAACGCTTTCTTACTATTGTTTAATCCCTTATCGAATTTCTTCCTAATCGCTTCTTGCGCTAACACCAGTGCGATAGTGTCCGCCTCGAATGCTTTTGGCGTATCGCGGAACATATGTCGAGAAAACTGATCCAGCACTATAATTTCCGCAAGTGCATCTAGGGGATGTTCACGCCATGCATAGAGAAGACCCTGCGTCGCAAGCTGATAAGCTTCACCAAACTTGGCTTGGATCGATTCGTCGAACTCGACGTCTTTGATGAACTGTTGACTAGGTTCAATGTCTTCAAACCAGAATTGAATAACGGCGGTGGCGGACAAGTTGTACTCAGTAATATAAAAGGGTTTACATTGCTTTATCGACAGTAGTGCCGCCATTGTTAGAGCCTTGTAGCTGCATACTTCGTAGGGTGCAAAATAAAAGGGGCTCGAAAGAGCACAAGCTACTTGATTTCAAATTAACTTCAGCTGTCTAAGCGCTGTTAGCATAGGCTATTCCAATGGGTTCTTGCTCTGTGCGCCCTAGTGTTAACCATTTCTGCACGAAAGGATTGTCCAGCATAGTCTGCATATAGGTGTGGGCATCTTGGCTGAGATCTGCCCCGTAGATACTGAAACTCGCAGCGATAGGCGCGTACAGGCAGTCTGCAATAGAGAAGCGTCCGTATAGATAGTTACCGTTCTCGCCAAATTTGCGACGGCAGCAGCTCCATACTGCATCAATCCGAGCGATCTCATCCAAAACTTGGGGTGACGGCTTGAGCTTATAGGAAGCCTTACAATTCAGTGGCCACTCCTTTTTTAAATGCGGGAATTCAGAATGAATTTCAGCACTAGTGGACCTAGCACTTGCGCGTCGTTTCGGGCTAGCAGGCCAGGCGGAATCATTTATAAATTGTTCTGAAATGTATTCACAGATAGCAAAAGAATCCCAGACCGTTATCTCCCGATGCAAGAGTACGGGCACTTTTAAGGAGGGAGAATAGGGTCCGAGTTTTTCGGCTGTATCGTCCTGATATAGCGTAATTTGAATCTCTTCGAAATCCACGTCAAACATCTTAAGCAAGAGCCAGGGGCACATGGACCAGGAAGAATAATTTTTGTTTCCAATTACAAGTCTAAGGTCATTCATTTTCATAACTCCTAATTACTCTCTAATAATTTATGTAAGTGGCTTACTCGCCATCTGGATTTTGTGAAAGCATTGATGTGCTTTTATCGCGAAGACGAACGATGACACGACGGTCGAAGAAGTCGGATTCAAAGGTTTGCGTGGGATGCAGTGGCTTCGTCTCGCCATGAGCGATTGTGCGAATGGAAGAGTTTTGAATGCCTGCGCTAGTAAGAAACTTTTTTACCGAATTCGAACGTTCACGAGACAGCCTAAGATTCAATTCGGGGTTGCCAGTTCTATCTGCATAGCCGGTGATCTCGACGCTAGCTGCTGGCATCTGTTCCGCGATTTTAATTAGGCTTGCTAGCTGTTCTTCGTAGTGTGTTTCTATCGCGCTGGAGCCGCTTCGGAAATTCAAAGACAGGAGCGTATTGTCGCAGCAGCCAGCAATTGGCATTTGGATATTGGCGGGGTAGGTTCGAGCACGGTTGAGCGACATCCCTTCGAGTCGCTGTACAGTCAATTGATGGCTGGCCTGCATAGCCTGACTCTGTTCTTGCAGTGCGGCTAAACGTAGCTGACTTTCATAGAGGTTTCCTTGAAGCTCGTCGAGACGCGACTTCGCGTGCCACCCTTCGCCGAATAAGGCGCCGACTGCTGCGCCGACGATGAGGCCCGGGGGACCACCAGCGATGCCGCCGAGAATAGCGCCGCTAATGGTTCCAGTGGTTTCTTCTTTCGATGCGGGGTTCTGATAGTCGGCGCGCTGGGCATCGGCGGTCGCCGTGGCTGAAGCTACTGCGAATACGAGAGCGAGAGAAATTTGCTTAATCATTTCGATAATCCTGTTTTTAGGTGGAACAAAGTTTGGGTTAGTGAAGTCTACTGTTCTATGTACGTTGTTTTGGAACGTCTCTGCGGCCCTAGCCAAGTTGACGTCAATAAGTCTATTAAACAGAACAGTTATTGCTCTAAGAGGCGCGGAAAAAGGCGATGTGGTGATTAAATATGGCAGAATCATGGCAATCACCTTAGAGTGAGAATTGTCGCTCTATTTAATTGAGCAATTCGGGTATAGTCGCCCTAAATCCTTTACCTAAAATGATTTACAAAAGTTGAGAGGAAAATGAGTAGACGAATAGCTATCGTCGAGGACCAGGACGCAATTCGAGAGAACTACGCGGATGTGTTGCGTAAGCAAGGTTATGAGGTACAGACCTTCGCGAACCGAAAAGAGGCGATGTCGGCGTTTGATATTCGCCTACCGAGTCTAGCGATAATTGATATCGGCCTGGAGCATGAGATAGATGGCGGTTTCACTCTATGTCAGGCGCTTAGATCGCTCTCAGATACCTTGCCGATTATTTTTCTCACGGCGCGAGATAATGATTTCGATACGGTGAGTGGATTACGAATGGGTGCGGATGACTATCTGACAAAAGATATTAGTCTGCCGCATCTAACGGCCAGAATTGCTGCTCTGTTTCGTCGACTAGATGTGATCGATCAGCCTCCTTCGCCGGAAAGTTTATTGCACAGAGGAGAGCTTTTGCTGGATATAAGTCGTCTGACTATTCAGTGGGATGGGCACCCAGTCGCACTAACGGTAACGGAGTTCTGGATGGTTCATGCGTTGGCTAAATTTCCGGGCCATGTAAAAAGCCGTCAGGTACTGATGCAAGAATCGAAAATATTTGTTGATGGCAGCACAATTACTTCGCACGTAAAAAGAATTCGCAAAAAGTTCATGCTGATCGATGAAGAGTTTGACTGCATTGAAACTGTCTATGGTATGGGCTACCGCTGGAATATCACGCCGGAACACGCTAATTAGATTGCTATGAGCCTTTCATTTAGAAATCCATTTGGGATTCGATTCAAGCTAGTATTCCTTTCCAGTTTTCTACTGGTCATACCCTGGCTTGGTTATCAATATATTCTTGAAATGGAACAGGTGCTTAGGCGCGGGCAGGAACAAATTGTTTTAGGTACAGCCCAGGCTTTAGCGACCGCATTGAATGAACGCCCAGAACTCTTCGACGAGGGAAGTTATACGCCGGCACGGCGTAGTGAAGATCTCTACGTTTATCCGATCTTCTCTGCGCTCTCATTGGACGATGGTGCGCTTACGGACTGGGATGAGTACCAACAATACGAAGTTGAGTTCGGTGACAAGGATCAGTTACGGACCCCGTTAAATCCTTCGCGTTACTACGACCGAGATGAAGCGCTAAACTTTCGTAATATGGTCGGAGAACACAACGGTTCGCTGTATGCCTACTTCAAAGTAGTAGACGATGAAATAGTCTATCGTAGTCGTGATGCACTCAGCGTGCATCGCAGTGATTTTTTAGAAATTACTATGCTGTCAAAAGCAGGGAATGTGATTGAGCGCTATGTCATAGCCCCTCATGAGCCCGAGTTTCTCTATCCGTTTCAAGTAGAGGATGGTTACAGTAACCCGGTCCACGAAGACAGGATAAGCGGCCAGTGGTACGAATCCAATGAAGGCTATGAGATTGAGCTACAGATTCCCATGGACATGTTAGGAGATCGGCTGGGCTTCGCCATCTTCGACGTAGATGATCAGGTTCAACGAAACGTGAATACAGTGGTGGCGACCTATCGGGTGGCTGATGCCGAACGGCTTGGATCCTTGCGTCTACCCACGCCTGAGATCGAAAGGATCGTGGCGGGAATGGGGCACAACAACTCGCGTATTCAGGTTGTGGATAGGAATGGCAGAGTGCTTCAATCAGTGGGTGATATTCAGTCAGCAACTGGGCTATTGCTTACCTCGGCACCAGATGAGGCTCCTATCAATAAGTACTGGCTTTATCTGCAGAACAAAATTCTGAACCCACTCTATTATCAGTTTCTAACCAAGCCTAGCTATAATTTCATTGATGATCTGTATTCAGAGGTAACACGAGAGGGCGCGCATATTAATGCGGCGCTCAAGGGCGAGGCGACAACGCAGTTTCGTACACTCACAGATTCTGACACGCGTCTGTTAGAGGCAGCACATCCGATACTGGCCAACGGCGAAATCATGGGTGCGGTGGTGGTCGATCAGAATATGAATGGCTTACGGACATTTCGTAACCAAGCGATGGAGATGCTATTTAATACCATGCTCGCGGTAATGCTGATTGTAACGCTCGGTCTATTCTTTTCTGCCTCGAGAATTTCTTCGCGCATACGGTCTTTGAGAAATCAGGCAGAGGGCATTATCGGGGAGACGGGCAGGATACAAAACACAATAGTCGCGACGCGCAGCTCGGATGAAATCGGCGATTTGTCGCGCAGCTTTTCCACTATTGTTGAAAGGCTTACCCAATACACAGACTATCTCGAAAATATGTCTTCCCGGCTGTCTCATGAGCTACGTACGCCAGTAACTGTGGTGCGCTCCTCTCTTGAAAACCTTGGTCTTACCTCATCTAATCACGAGTCGGTGGTCTATATTGAGCGCGCCGAAGAAGGCATTAGGCGTCTAAATCTAATTCTCACTAACATGAGTGAGGCAACAAGGTTGGAGCAGATGCTACAAACATCTGAAAAAGAGAAGATAGAGCTGAGTAAGGTGCTTCCGGGTTGCGTGGAGGGATATAAGCTTGCCTATCCCGAAACTAAATTCGATCTCGATATTAGTCCGCAGCCAATTTTTATCGACGGCGTGCCGGAGTACATAGCACAGTTGTTAGATAAACTAATCGCGAATGCCGTTGAGTTCTCTTACGCAGATCAGTCGATTACAGTCTTCAGTCGCGCACTGCGTGATCATGCAATTATCAAGGTATCTAATGCAGGACCGTATCTGCCAGAAGAAATGAAGGACAGACTTTTCGAATCGATGATTTCCGTGAGGCCGCAGGAAAAGCAAGATCAACCGCATCTGGGCATGGGTTTACATATTGCTAGGCTGATTTCCGAATTTCATGGCGGGCAAATTCGCGCAGAAAATAGACAGGACAGGGAAGGAGTGGTGATAACGGTTGTTATTCCACTGTTCTATCGCTGACTTATAGCAGTTCGTTTGCTCTGCTTTAACTTTGAAGAGTCTGTGCAAGCAGGTGATCTGTTCTGATCATCTATTCTCCAGTGTAGTACTTCGCCGCATTTTCTTTAACAACTGGCGAATCGGTTGACCAGGCATGGCAAGTATTCAAGACAACTGGCCGTTTGTCGCTAGTACCGACATCAGAATCTGCCTTGTTCTTCTTGTGCCTAAGTAATGGCCAGATTGTTTGCATTGCAACCGTTGCCATAGGAAACAGCAGCTCCGTCAAGTGTGTGCAACCACGCACTCCGCCTACTTTCATGCGTATAGCCTTGCGCCATCCTGCTCCCATCTGTATTCCAATCACTGACTTATAGGCAGTCGTAATGCTTGGGCACATCTCGAATGGGCTGTGTTCAGTCGCCGCTATGACATCTTGAATTACAAAACTGTCGTCTATGGTCACTCTGAGCAGCATTTCATGTAGCGGCTCACCTATGGGAACTTCTCCCCTCCAGTTATTGCTGAACTGATAAGTTTTCTTATCAGTCATGTGTGCTTCGATGTCCCATAGCCCGTCTTCACGCTCGTAACCTCGATAGTCGATGGCGCGTGTGTGTGCATGTTTACGGGCGGTAGGTTCTGGCAATGGCATAACAGGGCCTTGGTTTTCTAGCGGGGATAGTGGTCCGCGGTTTGTGCTTTTAGGGTAGATGCAATGGTTCGTGACAGACTGCCCACAAAATAAGAGTATAACTCAAAGCGGAATTTTTGTGTGCTCTGCTCTAGAATTTGGGGCATAATACTCGACCAGATTATTCAGGAGAGTCAAAATGACTACAGCAAGTGCACGCCACATACTTGTCCAGACAGAAGACGAATGTAACGCATTGAAGGAAAGGATAAGTGGCGGTGAAGATTTCGCAGATATAGCGAAAGAACATTCCAGCTGCCCCTCTAAAGCACAGGGAGGCGACCTCGGTCAATTTGGCCCAGGAATGATGGTAAAAGAATTCGATGAAGTTGTGTTTAGCGCAGCTGTGAATTCTTTACAAGGGCCAGTAAAAACACAATTCGGTTATCACCTCTTGGAAGTAACCAGCCGCGAAGACTAAACGTTTGCAAATCCTATCTATTACATTCTTCAAGATAGGGTTCTATATAAAAAGCAGCTTAGCTTTCGACACAGTTTTCGACTCCAAGCAATCGAAGGCTAAGCTGACAACCCAATGACTCACAAAGCAAACCAAGATTCGAAACTATTCGATGCCAAGGATGTGGAAATAATTTCCAGATCTCTTGAGCATGACGGTTTCCTTCGAATCGAACATCTGCAGCTTCGTCATCGCCTTTTCTCGGGTGCCTGGAGCGACGTCTTCATGAGAGAACTCCAGTTAAAAGACCCAGCCGTAGGTGTGCTTCTGTTCGACCCCGATCGAGACATGCTGCTACTCGTGCGACAGTTTAGAGTTGGAATGTTCAATGATACCTCAGGGCATGGTGATGAAGTCTTGGGATGGCCATTGGAAATAGTGGCAGGGATGGTGGCTAGGGGAGAGCAATTCGAGGAAGTCGCGCTCAGAGAATCGAAAGAAGAGTCGAACTGTGTGCCAACCGACCTCATCAAGATTTGTGAGTATTACAATAGCCCTGGTGGGAGCAACGAGAAGATCATTCTATTCTGTGGACGCATCGACAGCAGAAATGCAGGCGGCGTGTACGGATTGATAGAGGAGCACGAAGACATCGAAGTCCAAGTGCTGAGCTACGCGGACGCTATGCGCTTTATCGACAGTGGTGAGATCAATAACGCTATGACTATCATTGCCCTGCAATGGCTGCAATTGCATCGTCAAGAACTGCTGGATAGCTGGAATTAGGGCCTAGAGAGCGCTAGTTTTGGCATATCGCGCTCACGCACCCCAATTTTGGATAAATGTTGATCACTTTTAGTGTCTGCGGGGCCAATTGGCTCGCAATAAGGTCTTAAAACGTTACAATTGAGTAATCTTGTGTAGATGGTTAAGTCGAACGGCCATTGCGCGAAAGTAATTTAAGCTTTAACAAATTTCAATGCAAAGGGCCGAGATTCGCTTGTTGTGAATCTGATCTCAGCCCAGAGAAAACATGCCCAAAAGTAGCTACAGCGTAGATTTGATTAAGCAGATGGCGGAATGTGACGCCAACTATATTCGCTTGCTTAAGCTAGTACCCCATTTACAAGCCTATCGCGATAAGTCTTTTGCGGAGATTGCGATGCTCAACAACACCGGTTGTGAAAAAGACAGTATTGGGCGACTAGAAAACAGTGATAAGCCTGAAAAACTATTGGAAGGCTTATGCGTTGAGTTCTGCATTGCCGACGCGACAAGCTTTGCTGGCAGGGTTACGGTAGAAATCGAAATTATCGAGGCGTTTAAATACACCACAACCTTAGAAATCAGGCAGAAGCCCGTTCTCGAAGAATGGATGAGCAACCCTTCTATGGTGGTTCGCGTTTATCACGATGCGAGTACTGCTGAGGTTATATCCTACCAGGGGCATAGAAACCTCCAGCCAAGATATGAGCAGCCGAATGCACGCATGTATCATTCGGATGAGAAGAGGCAAGTGAATATGTTCCTTGGTGAATGGCTAACCCACAGCCTTAAAGTGGGAAGAAGCACAGAATTGGTAAGTGCCGCCTAAATTTAACAATAACTATAATCAATAGCAGCCATGACCGCATTGATCACACAGAACCCGATCAAGATCACTCAGATCACTGATACTCATCTATATGGTAAGCCTTCCGGTACGCTATTGAAGATGAATACCAATGAGACGCTGGGTCATGTAGTGGAATTGGTGAAGGCGAACGAGGATAAGATTGACCTCGTGTTGGCTACTGGGGATATCGCGCAAGATGCTTCCGAAAAGGCCTACGCAAACTTTTTAGAAATTATTGCCTTATTAAATTCCCCCTTTAGGTGGATTCCTGGAAATCATGACAACGCTGCTGTCATGAACAGAATTGCAGAGGGAACCCCGGCCAGCAAAAAAACCGCGCAGCTAAATAACTGGCTGATTGTATTGCTCGATACGAGCATCTTAGGCCAGGTACACGGCAACCTTGTGAAGTCAGAGATGAATTTTTTGACTAGTGTTTTGCGTGCAGCAGAGCAGGACGACAGCATCGAACATTGCCTGATAGCGATGCACCACAATCCGGTGCCGGGAAATTCCGCCTGGATGAAAGACATTGGCCTAGAGAATGGTGAGAAGTTTTTTGAAGCCATTAAGATATCGAAGAAGGTAAGATGTGTATTGTATGGCCATATCCATCAAGAATTGGACTTCGAGCACGAGGGAATTCGTTGTTTATGTACTCCCTCAACCTGCATCCAGTTCAAACCGAAGGTCACCAGTTTCTCTTTAGATAGGGTCAATCCGGGGTATAGATCATTAAAATTATTTGCTGACGGAAGTATCGAATCAGAAGTTAGGAGGGTATCTGGTAAGACCTTCGAAGTAGACTACAATAGCTCCGGCTACTAACGCTCTAAAGAGAATCATTACACATTGTCTGTTCAACCCCATGTGTTATACCTGCACGGCTTCCTGAGTTCTCCGCAGTCACTCAAGGCGCAGCAGACGTTGGCCTATTGCTTGGAGATCGGCCTAGGGGAAACCATAGCAATTCCTCTAATGAATCGTGGGCCTGCCGAAACCATCGCTCAGCTGCATGCGCTGATAGACGAGAATGACACCGACCAGCTAGTGCTAATGGGGAGTTCGCTTGGCGGATACTATGCGACTTATCTTTCGGAGTTCTATCAAGCGCCGGCTGTGTTGATTAATCCAGCGGTCCGGCCCTATGAACTATGGGAATCTCATCTAGGCGAGAATAGAAATTATTACTCAGATGAAGTTCATGTCGTCACTAGAGCGCATATTGAAGAGCTGAAGCAGATTGATGTTCCTGTATTGTCAAAGGCGAAAAATTTCAAAGTCTTCTTACAGAAAGGAGACGCGACACTGGACTACCGGCAGGCGCTTGAAAAGTTTGGGGCAGGACAATGTGTAGTGCATGAAAAGGGTAGCCATAGCTATGATGACTTCGAGCAAGAAATGCCAATAATGTTTGATTTCTTCCTATCAAGAATTGGCGAAAATAAGCGATAAAATACTATTGAGTCACAGAAAAATTCAGGACTTGTAAATGCCTTTTAACAGGCAGCAATCGAAGCCAATAAGCAGTGAGAATTAGTTCATGAGTAACACGTACAACGCCGATGCCATCGAAGTACTTACGGGCTTAGATCCGGTAAGAAAACGGCCCGGCATGTACACCGATACGACGCGCCCGAATCATCTCATTCAAGAGGTGATCGACAATAGTGTTGACGAGGCCCTAGCTGGCCACGCAAGTCACCTCAATTTACAGTTGAACAAAGACGGCTCGGTAGAGGTGAGTGACGACGGCCGTGGCATGCCTGTCGATAAGCACAAGGGTGAAAAGGTGAGTGGTGTAGAGTTAATTCTTACTCGCCTTCACGCCGGAGGAAAATTCTCAAACAAGAATTACCAATATTCAGGGGGATTGCACGGAGTGGGTGTCTCAGTCGTCAATGCCTTGTCCCTGTATCTGGAAGTAACCGTGAAACGAGATGGCAAAGTTTACGCCATGTCATTCAAGGGAGGAGAGAAAGCATCAGAGCTAAAGGCGATCGATACTGTAGGAAAGAGGAACACCGGGACCACGGTTAAATTCCTGCCCGATGGGAAATATTTCGATTCAGTTAAGATTTCCATTGCTCGACTGAAGCATGTGCTCCGCGCTAAGGCAGTTCTCTGCTCTGGCTTGCGGGTTAGTTTTGTTGACAATACTGTCAGCGAAGAGAAGTCTCAGAGCGAAGAGTGGTGTTTTGAAGACGGTCTGATTGACTACCTAACGCAGGCTACAGCAGATTATGAAACACTCCCGAAGGAGCCATTCTTTGGCTCGGTGCAGGGGGGCGACGAAGCGGTAGATTGGGCGATTCAATGGCTTCCTGAGGGTGGTGAGACGACAGGTGAGAGTTATGTGAATTTGATTCCGACTCCGCTGGGTGGCACCCATGTCAGTGGTTTACGCACGGGCCTGCTCGATGCGCTGCGGGAGTTCTGTGAATTTCGAAACCTGCTGCCCCGTGGACTGAAGCTCACTTCAGACGATATCTGGGATAAATGCAGCTATGTGATTTCCTCGAAACTGTTGGATCCACAGTTCTCGGGTCAGACTAAGGAGCGATTGTCATCAAGGCAATGTGCTGCCTTTGTGTCCGGCATCATCAAGGATTCTTTTAGCCTCTGGCTAAATCAGCACACAGATGAGGCAGAGTTGATCGCCGAACTCTGCATTAGCAACGCGCAGGTGCGCATGAAGGCGAGTAAGCAGGTTGCTCGTAAGAAGATTACGTCCGGGCCTGCTTTGCCAGGAAAATTGGCTGATTGCTCGACCCAAGACGTCATGTCTGGGGAATTGTTTCTCGTGGAAGGAGACTCGGCGGGCGGCTCGGCGAAACAGGCGCGTGACCGAGAAACTCAGGCGATACTTCCGCTGCGAGGAAAGATCCTCAATACCTGGGAGGTAGACTCGAGTGAGATTCTCGCCTCACAGACTGTGCACGACGTAGCAGTCGCTATGGGTGTCGATCCGGGCACTAGTGATATCGATGCAGTGCGCTATGGCAAGATCTGCATCCTCGCCGATGCGGACTCCGACGGCTTGCACATTGCCACTTTGTTGTGTTGTTTATTTGTTAAACACTTCCGGCCCTTAGTGGCGGGCGGATTTATCTATGTCTCAATGCCGCCCCTGTTTCGTATCGATGTTGGCAAGGAAGTTTTCTATGCCCTGGATGAAGATGAGAAGAATGGCATCCTCGATCGCATCGCGGCAGAGAAGAAGCCGGGCAAGGTGAACGTACAGCGTTTTAAAGGACTCGGTGAGATGAACCCCTTACAGCTGCGCGAGACTACGATGGCAAGGGATACCAGACGCCTCGTGCAATTGACCCTAGAAGAAGACCCAACGTCGAATAAGAAAAGCAGTACATTTCAGATGATGGACTTGCTGCTTGCCAAGAACCGATCGGCAGATAGAAAAGCTTGGCTCGAAGCCAGTGGAAGTCACGCGGACTATGCGGAATAAATAGCGGCGAGGGCTAATTGCCTTAGTAGATCAGTTATTAGAGAACAGAAACCGAGAATTTAATGAACGAAGAAATCACAATTAGTGAAGATGGCGTCGAACAGATTGCGTTAAAGACTTATACGCAGCAGGCCTACCTGAACTATTCGATGTATGTAATTAACGATCGTGCTCTGCCTAACATAGGCGATGGTTTGAAGCCGGTACAGCGTCGAATCATCTATGCGATGTCCGAGCTGGGGTTGAAGGCAAGTGCAAAATTTAAAAAATCGGCGCGAACCATTGGCGATGTGATCGGCAAATTCCATCCACATGGCGATTCGGCCTGTTATGAAGCTATGGTGCTGATGTCGCAGCCTTTCACCTACCGTTATCCGCTGGTAGATGGACAGGGTAATTGGGGCTCGCAAGACGACCCTAAGTCATTCGCTGCAATGCGTTATACCGAATCTCGATTGCAGGGCTACGCCGATGTGCTGCTTGGCGAGCTTGCTCAGGGCACGGTCGATTGGAAAGCGAATTTCGACGGTACCTTAGAAGAGCCCGAAGTTCTGCCAGCGCGACTGCCTAATGTTTTACTTAATGGCGGTAGCGGCATAGCAGTAGGTATGGCGACCGACATTCCTCCGCACAATCTACGAGAGGTAGCGGCCGCTTGTATTCATCTCTTGGACAAACCCAAGGCGACGATCAAAGACATATGCAACATCATCAAGGGGCCGGACTATCCAACAGAAGCAGAGTTGATAACCCCGGAAAATGATATTGAAGAGCTGTACACGACTGGTCGTGGCTCGCTAAAGGCACGTGCGACCTATGTCAAAGAGAACGGCGAGATACTTATCAACGCGCTACCTTTTCAGGTTTCCGGTGCAAAGGTGCTAGAGCAGATCGCCGCGCAGATGCAGAAGAAGAAGCTGCCGATGGTGGTTGACCTGCGAGACGAGTCAGACCATGAAAATCCCACTCGCATAATTGTCGTGCCAAAATCGAATCGAGCCGATATCGATGCCATTATGTCGCACCTGTATTCAACGACTGATTTAGAGAAAAACTACCGCGTAAATTTCAATATGATTGGAATCGACAAACGGCCGCAAGTCAAAGACATTCTCAGCCTGCTCAAAGAATGGCTGCAGTTCCGTACCGAAACAGTGCGTCGACGCCTGCAGTTTCGTTTGGATAAGATCGTTGACCGCATGCATATTCTCGAGGGTCTACTGGTTGCATTTCTGAATATCGACGAAGTCATTAAGATTGTTCGTCAGGAAGATAAACCGAAGCCAGCACTCATTAAGAAATTCAAAATCTCTGACCGTCAGGCAGAAGCGATCCTAGAACTGAAATTGCGTCAACTGGCGAAGCTTGAAGAAATAAAGATTGTCGCGGAGCAGAAAGAGCTAGCCAGCGAAAGAAACACACTGGAGCAATTGCTTAGTTCCGCCACTCGCTTGAAGACATTTATTAAGGGTGAGATAAATGCGGATGCCGAGAAATTTGGCGATGTTCGCCGTACACCCCTTGTTCTCAGAGAAGAGGCAAAGGCATTCGCTCACACAGACCTGATCTCTACCGAGCCGGTGACTATTGTATTGTCCGATAGAGGCTGGGTGCGTGCTGCAAAAGGCCACGAGGTCGACCCAGCAGCGCTTCAGTATAAGTCAGGCGATTCCTTTAAGGTCGCAGTGCGAGGCAAGAGCAATCAGCTTGCAATATTCATGGACTCCACCGGCCGCGCCTATTCCTTGCCGTCACACAGCTTACCCTCCGCACGAGGTCAGGGTGAGCCGGTCTCAGGAAAGGTAAACCCACCCTCAGGCGCAACATTTGAAGGTATCGTGATAGGAGAGGACGACAAAGATGTTTTGCTCGCGAGTGACGCCGGATACGGGTTCGTTGGCAAGGTCGGCGATCTTATTAGCAAAAACAAGTCGGGTAAAGCTGTGCTAAGAGCACCCAAAGGTGGGAAAGTACTAGCGCCGAGAATGGTGAATGACTACAAAAATGATCTGATCGTAGCGATTACCAATGAAGGCCGCATGTTGATGTTCCCGATCGCAGAACTACCGCGCCTGGCCAAAGGTAAAGGCAACAAAATCATCAGTATTCCCACGGCACGTGTTGCAGAGCGGATAGAGTTCGTTGTCGCACTAACCGTCTTAACCGCAGACGACACCTTAACTGTTCATGCAGGGAAGCGACACCACAACCTGAAGCCTACAGATCTGCAGCACTATCAGGGAGAGCGGGGACGACGTGGGAACAAGCTGCCACGCGGATTCCAGAATGTAGACCGGATTGAGGTTGTTTCTAAGACAGAGCCGCAAAGCGATTAGAAATTTAGCCTTTATACTTAGTTGTATAGGCGGTGGACTGGCCTGACAGGCAATGCCAGGCTTCAATCTGTCGTCAACTTCCTAAAGGCCATTCAAAAATTCCAGCATCGCTGCCGTTGTCTCCAGAGGCGCCTCTTGTTGAACCCAGTGACCAGTATTTGGAACAAGAACCACATTACGCAAGTCTTCAACTACAGCTCCCATAGATGCAATCAGTTGTTCTTGAGTTGCACCGCCAATCACAAAATCTTCTTCGCCTGCAATAAATAGAGTGGGTATGCTGATCTTCTCATTAGCGAGGTGTTCAGTGATTTCCCAATTGCGGTGAAAGTTTCGATAGTAATTTACGCCGCCGCGAAAGCCAGCTTTTTCAAATTGAGACACGATGTAATTAAGGTCGTTCTCGGTCAGCCAATCAGGCAAACGAATTGGTGCACCAAGTCGATCTATCCAGCCCCCAGCAGATCGAAGCGGATCAGTCACCTTAGGGGGTAACGTCTCGGAGTTTGCTGCTATACCCAAATACACATGGCTAATCAGGCCTCGTGGATTCGCATCGTATTCAGCTTCTGCCACGCCACCTGGCTCATTGTGATAGACAATATAGTGGAAATTATCACCGGCGGATTGCCTCATGCGCTCCATAGGCGATTGTGCAGGTCGGCCACGATAGGGGACGCTCATGTTAATCAGTGCAGTGAAGCGAGTAGGATTCAGCAGCACGGTTTGCCAAGCGACGATGGCTCCCCAGTCATGACCCACAAGCACAGCTGTTTCCTCACCCAGTGCATCCAAAATTCCGACTAAGTCAGCGGACGTGTGTAGCACATCATAATCGTCAACATTGGGCGGAGCCTCGGAATGACCAAAGCCTCGCATGTCAGGGGCCACGACTCTATAACCGGCATTCGCGAGAGAAACGATTTGGTGCCGCCAAGAGTACCAAGACTCTGGCCAACCATGAGCCAATAAAAGCAACGGCCCCGAATCGCCCATCTCGGCGATACGTAGGGTAATTCCATTGCTTTCGATAAAGCGAAAGCTGACACCATCAATGGGCGATTGCTTCCCCTCGCTTTGTGCGAATAAGGGGGAGCTAAGAACGCCAATTACCAGTAGCAGCGAGATAGCGCATAATTTGAATGGACCTAGTTTCATGTTCACAGTTGCTCCTGTTTATTCTAGCGCTAACGGCTTGAGTTGTCGCAGGCAGAAAGGACAGGCTCATAAGCTTGGCTTTGTTTTCAATTGTTCAAGATACACTGATGCGTCAAATCCGTAGGCGGCAAAGCGCGCTTCTACATTCCTTAGCCTTTCAATGCTCCAATAATCATCTCCAGGCAAAGGAAAGTCCAGCACGCTGCGCTGCAGTGGTGTGCTACGTCCGATTAGTGACTCAACATTGCCGTAGTAGCTTTCTCGTGCAAATCCTTCGTTCCAATGACAGACGCCTCTCGCATCGGCACGCTTCCATGCCAAGTTGTGGACGCGGCGTAGTTTGCCTGCCACAAGTGGGCGACCTCGGTGCCACAGATCGTGACGGTAAAATAGTATAGTGCCAGGTTTAAACCGCACAACTTCTTCCCGCTCGTACAACTGCTGTCTGAGTTCATAAACTTTGCGATTGTTTTCTTTGAACCAATTTTCCACAGTGGCCCGATCATTAAAAAAGGGATTGGCTGCTTGGCCTGGCATATTCACATAGGGTGGTTGATACACCGGGTCGTCGACTCCACGACGTGTAACATATCCCGTTCCGCCACCAGTCTCGTCATAGTCATCATAATAAACTAGCGCAGCAACCACATCCGGCGTATCCCACTGTGGATGCAACACGGTGTTGTTACCGTAGTCCATGTGCATACGCTGATCAGTGTTTGCCTGAGCTTTATGATGTTCGCTAGCTACACCAACTTTAGGCCATAGGTCTGCTTGAATCAGCCGCAGATCTTGCGTATCGAGTAATTTTTGAGCAGCTAAAATCAGCGGTTCACTAAGCACTAGATCGTCGAGGGGATTTATAAACGTTGGGAATTCGAATTTCCTGTCGGGAGTACCAAAATCGAGATGATTGTCGCCTATCTGATCTATAGTAAAATTGGCGTTTAGCCACTTCAGCGCGGGATCAATTACAATTGCGGGAAGCTGGCAGATAACAGCTCCTTCTTCTTTCCAAGTTTTAATTTGTGAGTTTGAGAGCATGATAGAGTCAGCCGCAGAGTTATTCGTTTGCCCAGATCCCTAGTGTGCAGGGCTAGGTTCAAGTTTTATATCTGGCATGTTCACTGAAGAAAATACTAAAAAGCTGATTTTGTTCAAGAGCGGTTGGCTCTTCCGCTTAAACTGCTTCCTCCAGCAATTTTCAGATATTTCCACGTTAAACCTCACCTGATCTGGGAGACCTATAAAACACTAATCTCCACAAAGGAGCAAATAGGAACCACAACCCTGCCGTGATTAGCGGCAGCTGCATCCACACCTCAAAAGCTTCGGTTTTCGAAGAGTCGTTCACTAGCACAATCGCCAAACAGGGGAGAAATATAGTAACGGCAACAGCCACCAGACAGCGGCCAAACCATCTTAACTCAAAAAGCAGCAGAGCTCCCTCCCGTAAAACGGCGCGCGAACACTCCGTCAGCCCATTCTATTGTGACTCCTCCAAACGCTATGGAGAATCCTAGATAGGCTGCTGCTAATCCATGGGCGAATGTAGCAACCGATTCCGAACGCAGATCAACAACCGTGGCAGCGAGAAGTATTGAGCTGGTCATTTATCAACAGTAATTTGGATAATTTGTTTTTATGGGCGGTGACTCTGGTCGATATTACTCATTCAACTGCTTGTTGTTGAATCACTATCGAGATGCTAGTGATAAGCAGACTCAACAGGTATGTTTTTAGCGGCAGCGTATGCCCACCAGCCTATAAGCGCTCCTGCAATAAATTTAATAGGGGAGATGATAAATATTGGTATCGATAATATCCATCTTCCCAAATCACCCAGAACAGCAATAATGATTGTCTCAATCCATCGGAGCCAAGGAGTCACCTCTGTGACAAATAGGACAACATTTAGCTCGAAGAACGAATAATCCCCTGAGAGGATGAGCCAGCCAGCCGAAACCATAATCAAAAACTGAATGACATTACCAATATTGGAAATCCAAAATATAGCTAGCAAGAAGTTTCTCATGGGACTCTCCATCAAGCATTACTATTAGTATGTATACAATTAATCGTTAATACGACCTATTGAGTAATTATGGCGACGCTTCGAAACACATAACGCCTTTAATAATAGGGTGCAACGCGCGCGTCCTTTTTGATTCGATAGTTATGTGTCGGTCTCACTATAAAAGAAGTCAATTTATAATGACAGCCACTGATCCCAATCTATGGTTCTACCAGGATACCCTGGTTTCTGAAATGGCCAAGTCTCTGACACCCAATCACTCACGGTTTCGAAGAGGATGACATCATAACCCTCTTCAACAACATCGGCACGGACCCACATCGTAATATCGGCATCAAAATCACCCTTGTTTGTGGGGTTGATGTAAATACATCCAAGAACGCGTTCTTCGTCTAATGAAACAACGGTATAGGCAAATGTAGAGCGTATCTGAAATTCCTTCTGGTGCCATCCTAAATCAATTAGATCTTGTTCAAAGCTGAGGTCAGAAGAAGGCCAGGTAGAGTTGGGACCAAACACGCCTTGTAAATGGTCTAGGCTGGACATGACGGCATCATAATCTTTGACGACGTCATTTACCGTAAGAGTTCGAATCCGAAAATAGTCATTTTCATATAGGGTTGGAACAGTAAAATCTGATGGTACAAATGGTTGAGCTTGCGCTAACGCTTGGTCAGATCCGGTTACTACTAATAGCATTACAAAACTGAGTGAATAGAGTTTCATTTTCCGGCCTCTCTACTTATTGATCTTGACGCTTGGAGACACATAACGCCCTGAATAATAGGGGCAGCGTAAGCTGCCTCTTTGTTGATTTATTTGTTAGGTTCTTAGTTCGCAATTTTTGGTCTCTTGATGGAGAAAAAGAGCATTACGAGCATAATAAGCGTAAATGGAAGATTAATCACAACACCAGGGATCAATGGTGTTGCAGTCAAAGCCTTGAAAAACCCCATTTGATAGAAACGAGTAAAGTACTCAAGGGCAGCTAGAAGATAGAATATGGGAATCATTGACTTGTACCTAATACAGGCTAGCACATACAAAAACCCGATGATTATCTGAGATAAGCCCCATAAGGCAAAAATGGAAACTATTGTGTTGCTAGCGCCTTGGGAATACGTATCTAAAGGAATTTGCGCAATAGACTGCGCCCCGCCATCAGATGCGAACATGTGATGCTGGCTTCTCCATAATGTAACAGCGGTGAAAAGATAGAAGAACCAAAGAGTAAATTTGTGCCCTCTGAAATCATTATCTATCTTGTCAGGAAAGAGGTTTTCTAACACACTCCTCTCCCATCTCTTGTGAGCATAACGCTTTGAATAATAGGCATGTGCAGCATGTCCTTTTTGATTTGATTGCTATGTCTCGCTGACACTGAGCGAATTTGTCCGCCTTCAAAATTGAGTATCTCTCATGCAGAAGAATTATCACTTTCGATTTTAGGTTTGTGATTTTCTCAAGGCCACCCGCACTCCATACACGGAACAGCCGACCATCAAAAGCATGCCGATCAACATCATGCCGGGCGCATCATCGATTTCTCCGATGTAGACTCCGGCTGCGCCCAGAATTACGCCAAATGAAACTACGGTTAAGGCCTTACTCATATTTCGAGCAGAATAAGTCATAATAACTTCTCATTACACGATGGTTTCGCTTATCGATAAGCATATAAAAAACTGAGCATCATATTTGCCACATCATTGGACTATCAAGAGACATAACATGTGTATATGACGTACGCGCGGTATTTATCTCCGCTATGCACTAAGTGTACCCTCCAACTCTTTCTTTTCAACCGATACGTTCAAATGCTCGCATTTGGGTCAAACGAGATACCGAGGGTTCTGCGAGCGCAGAATATGGAGCCCACCTCGATACTATTTCCCGTGAATTTGCGTATTAGTGGACCGATAGGGTACCGATGGACCACCCGGGATATTTTGAGGTTAAGGTATAGGAGTAACGTGCGGTTTGTTCGGTAGTGACAGCAGCCTTTGAAAAGTTGATTATTTGTTATGAAGAAATAGGGTGCTGGCTGTCTCAGCCTAAATTTTTTAACTTAATCTGAATACAGCGTGGCCAATTGTATGGCTTGTCTTTCGAGTAGGAGTGAGTTGTCTGACATAGGGTCGTTGCTTAAGTAAGTCCTCATTGGCACGTCATCGTCGATGACAGAAAACTCCTCGGCATCGATTCGAGCTGC
>Ga0115569_10000510_pt1 | contig 31260 bp, 32 predicted proteins | sample COGITO_mtgs_1205_2_FD_87295 | JGI IMG/M metagenome (GOLD analysis project Ga0115569, IMG submission 87295) | Pelagic marine microbial communities from North Sea - COGITO_mtgs_120503 | ecosystem: Environmental > Aquatic > Marine > Epipelagic | place: Germany:Helgoland, sampling site Kabeltonne... | reverse complement strand
ATTTAGTATACCATTAGCGTCAATATCAAATGTTACTTCGACTTGAGGCACACCTCTTGGTGATGGTGGAATACCATCTAAATGAAATCTTCCAATTGTTCTGTTGTCTTTCGCCATTGGACGCTCTCCTTGAAGCACATGAATCTCAACCGATGGCTGATTATCACTCGCGGTAGAGAATGTCTCCGACTTTTTAGTTGGAATGGTTGTATTCGATTCAATAAGCTTAGTAGTAACACCACCCATTGTTTCGATTCCTAATGATAGAGGAGTCACATCAAGCAGAAGAACGTCTTTCACATCACCGCTCAATACACCACCTTGAATAGAAGCACCAACGGCTACTACTTCATCAGGATTTACACCTTTACTTGGCTCTTTTCCAAAGAACTTCTTCACTGCATCTTGTACAGCAGGAATTCTTGTAGAACCTCCAACCAAAATAACTTCATCAATCTCATCAGTGGTAAAGCCACTTTGCTTCATTGCGCTCTTACATGGCTCAATAGTTCTTTGAACAAGACTTTCAGTAAGTTGCTCAAATTTTGATCTTGATAATGATCTCACTAAGTGCTTTGGCACACCATCAACTGGCATGATGTATGGCAAGTTTATCTCTGATGTGGTTGTGCTAGACAATTCAATCTTAGCCTTTTCAGCAGCTTCCTTCAAACGTTGCAAAGCCATTGGGTCTTTGCTCAAGTCAGCTCCTTCATCACTTTTAAATTCTGCTACTAACCAATCAATAATTGCTTGGTCGAAGTCATCTCCACCAAGGTGAGTATCACCATCTGTAGACTTCACTTCAAAAACACCATCTCCTAATTCAAGAATAGAAACGTCATGCGTTCCTCCACCGCAGTCAAATACCACAATCTTCATGTCTTGACCTTTCTTGTCAAGTCCATAGGCCAATGCCGCTGCAGTTGGTTCGTTGATGATTCTTCTAACTTTCAAACCAGCAATTTCACCAGCTTCCTTTGTTGCTTGACGCTGCGAATCATTAAAGTATGCAGGAACTGTAATAACAGCTTCCGTAACTTCTTGACCCAAGTAATCTTCAGCAGTTTTCTTCATTTTTTGAAGAACCATCGCTGAAATTTCTTGTGGCGTATACAGTCTATCGTCAATCTTGACTCTAGGCGTGTTGTTATCCCCTTTAACCAATTCATAAGGAACACGACTGCCTTCATCTTTGGCCTCGTCATGGCTCACTCCCATGAATCGCTTTATGCTATAAATTGTTTTGGTTGGATTGGTTATCGCTTGACGCTTTGCTGGATCACCAACTTTTCTCTCACCTCCATCCGTGAAACCAATCACGGAAGGCGTGGTTCTTTTTCCTTCGCTATTTGGTATAACAACAGGCTCATTACCCTCCATTACAGCAACGCAGCTGTTTGTTGTTCCCAAATCTATTCCTATGATCTTTCCCATCTTATTTTGATTTTCTATTATTCAGATTTTCTCAGCATATGTCAAAGCCTATGCCACTGAAAACATCTTTAGAAATAATGCAGGAATGTCAGATTTTCAAGATAAGAGCTACAAAAAATGTGTCACATGGCGTGACATCATGTCACTTATCTGCAAGTTTTGGTTAGATCGTTGCACCTTCCACCAGCGACTTTAAATCCCTTTCTGGAGGTTAACTGACTGTCTGGAACTTCTTCGCCATTATCCAAAACAGTCACACTGTTCACTTGATTTGAATAGAGTAATTCTTCTAATGAAGCGGAATTAAAAACCCTTCCAGACTTAACATTTTCAGGTGATTCTTTAATTCGTGTAGAAGCTAAATATCTACTCGCAAATATCCCGATGCCATTATTGACATTCGTATAATCAGGACTCTCCTGGGCAATTTCAGTAGACGGCTGATTCACTTCTATATACGTAGCTAAAGTATTGTCAGCCACCTCCATAAAAAACTCTATTGTATCACTCGCAATTCTATCAAAAGTGGGGTTCGTAAAATTATAATCATCAAATGCTGTGTTCATTCTAATATAAAACTCTTCAGGGTTCATTGTGAAATCAATTGACCCAGTGTTGTCGGCATCAGATGTAGATATCCGTTTCGTGCCAATGGTGTACAATAAACTATCCCTAGATCTAACTTGAGTTGCCAAATCCACCTCGGTATAGTAGAACCTATAATAGGCGGTAAAACTTATTCCACCTGCAGGTCTTTGCCAAGTGATCTCATATGTGTTTCTATATTCTCCATTGGACACGAAATCCAACTCAGCGCGATCTTCTGAAGTTGTATTAGCTAATCTAGGTTTTACTAGAGTTACAGGTGCCACTCCATTGCCAATCAGCGATGTTTCAGCTGAAACAATTTTTGTGTTTTCGCCTTCAACATTTACCGTGCATTCTATTCGATAAAGACTATTTAAGTTAAGATTAGCATTGAAAGAATACACCTTATTACTATCGCTAAAAAAAACACCCTCTTCTTTGTCTGTCGAATACGTTGATTGTAATACCCAACGATTTGTCTCTTGCCCTGTTTGTTTATTGAGCTCTATAACAACCGCTTGAAGTTCTTCTTCTGAATATTCGTTTACACCTGATGTAGCTGCTAAAACATTGGCAGACTCTTCCCCAATAAAAGCTTTATTGATTCGAATAAAGTGTTGCGTTTTTGCTTCTTCAAGCAAACCATAAATGACCGTTACGTCTTTTTGAGGAGCAATAATGTCAATATCAGTTTCACAACCTATTAATGAAAAAAGGGATATAGAAAGAAACAGAAAAGATAATGAGCGAACCTTGGACATAAAATTCTTTTACGTTTGCGTTTGAAAGGTTCAAAAATACATTCCAAATCAACTTCTGACATCTTAAATATATTTTCGGTCGGAAATTGATGGTCAACGTTAAGCAATATGAAAAAGATAGACGATAAGTTATCCCCAGTGGGCAACAGTGTTAAAAAAATCACCACGAGTGTCTTGCAGCAAATGAAGCAAAATGGTGAGAAAATAACCATGCTCACTGCTTACGACTTCAGCTTAGGCAGTCTAGTTGATCACGCAGGTATAGACGTTATTTTAGTTGGCGACTCTGCATCTAATGTAATGGCAGGTCATGAAACGACACTTCCTATTACATTGGATCAAATGATCTATCATGCTTCTTCTGTTATTCGGGCAACAAAAAGGGCTTTAGTTGTAGTTGATTTACCCTTTGGCAGTTACCAAGGGAACTCAAAAGAAGCACTCACTTCTTCCATCCGAATTATGAAAGAAGCCGGAGCACATTCCGTAAAACTTGAGGGCGGACGAGAAGTGAAAGAATCGATAGACCGAATCTTAACTGCAGGAATTCCAGTTATGGGGCATCTTGGTCTAACCCCGCAATCGATATATAAATTCGGAACCTACGCTGTTAGAGCCAAAGAAGAGGACGAAAGAAACCTTTTACTTGAAGACGCTAAAATTTTGGAAGAAACTGGGGTTTTCGCGATTGTATTAGAGAAGATACCTGCAAAATTGGCTGGAGAGGTTGCCAGATCGGTTTCAATTCCTGTTATCGGAATTGGAGCGGGAAACGAAGTTGATGGTCAGGTTTTGGTTTTACATGATATGCTTGGCATCAATAAAGAGTTTTCTCCAAGGTTCTTAAGGCGCTACAGTAATCTTCATGACACCATAACTGAGGCAATTGGCGATTACATTTACGATGTAAAAAGCAAGGATTTTCCAAATGAAAACGAGCAATATTAATTGCCGAAATGTCGGATCTAGAACATCGAATAATCTATGAAGACAATCATCTGATTGTAATCAATAAAAGGTCGGGTGAGCTTGTTCAAGGCGATAAAACAGGTGACACACCACTATTAGAGAGCCTTAAAGATCTCATTAAAGCGAGAGATAAAAAACCAGGAGCTGTATTCCTTGGAGCACCTCATCGAATAGACAGACCGGTAAGTGGAATTGTAATATTTGCTAAAACAAGTAAAGCTCTCTCAAGGATGAGTGATATTTTCAGACGTAAGGCCATTCAAAAAACTTATTGGGCAATAACGGAAAAAGCTCCGACTAAACCCCAAGGAAGACTTATTGGATGGATGAAAAAGAACGAAAAGCAAAACAAATCTTACGTCAAACAAGAAGAGACTTCTGGCTATAAAGAGGCGGTGTTAAATTACAGTCTTAAAGTCAGCAGCGAGCGTTATCATTTAATAGAAGTAAACCTCGAAACTGGCAGGCATCACCAAATAAGAGCTCAACTGGCGGATATGGGCTGCATTATTAAAGGTGATCTAAAATACGGTGCATCCAGATCAAACCCTGACGCAAGTATTAGTCTTCATGCAAGGCTATCAAAATTTGAACATCCTGTAAAAAAGGAATTACTCGAATTGACTGCTCCTTGTCCTGATGACAAACTTTGGTCTTTTTTTGAAGAACAATTAGCCTAATAAGGATCTACATCAATTCTGACCTTGATCTTCCGATATTCAGGGTGCCCTTCCATTTCATCGATACAACTCCAAATAATCCTTCGGCTTTCTTGAATCGAAAATTGAACATCTAACTTGAGATAGATTTGTCGTAAATAATTATTGCGAACCCTAGGTATCACTGGTTCTTCTGGACCTAGAACTTTCGTTGAAAAGTGCTTACGCAGCAATAATCCGAAATGAACTGCTCCTTCTCTTACGAGTTTCGCGTCAGGATGTGCCATTTGGAACATTATCATTCTGACATAAGGCGGATAAGAGAATTGCTGGCGTTCAGACAATTGATGTTGATACATTGCTTCATAGTTATTATCAACTACCAATTGCAACACAGGATGCTCAGGTCGGAATGTTTGAATCAATACTTTCCCTCGCTTATGCTTTCGCCCTGCTCTTCCCGATACTTGCGTCAATAACTGAAATGCGCGTTCAAAAGCGCGAAAATCTGGTCTATTCCATAGACTATCTGCGCTTAAAACACCCACTAAACCCACATTAGTGAAATCAAGTCCTTTGGTTACCATTTGTGTTCCCACTAAAATATCTATAGAGCCTTCTTCAAAGGCAGTGATGATGTTTTGAAATGCATTCTTCTTCCTGGTGGTATCTAAATCCATTCTACCCATTCGGGCATTTGGGAAGATAATTTCCAGTTCATCTTCTATTTTTTCCGTTCCAAAACCTTTCACAGTCATTTTAGCAGAATGACAGTTAGGGCAATGCTTTGGAAGCTTAATGTTATAGCCACAATAATGGCAAAGCATTTTTTCAAAAAACTTGTGGTAAGTCAGATTAACATCACAATTGACACACTCGGCACTCCATCCGCAAGCCTCACACAATAAAAATGGAGCATAACCTCTTCTATTCTGAAATAGAATCACCTGTTGCTTCATAGCCAAAGTGGCTTTAATTGTCTCAATTAGCTCACCACTAAAACTTGCGTTTTGAACATCAGCCTTCTTGCTCTTTGTCATATCAACAAGGTGAATGAGGGGCATTTGAATATCCGCGTACCGTTTATCCAATTGCACCAACGCTGATTTACCATGCCTTGCATTGTATATGGACTCAATGGCTGGAGTGGCAGAACCTAAAAGCACCTTTGCTCCAGTTTTATGAGCTAACCATATAGAAGCATCTCTGGCATTATAATGAGGTGACGATTCATGCTGTTTAAAAGAGCTTTCATGTTCTTCATCAACTATTATTAAACCTACATTATTTAAAGGAAGAAAAAGTGAAGACCTCGCACCGATAATAATTTCATTGTTAGCTGAATCAAGCAGCCTCATCCAAGTGGTGAGTCTCTCCCGATTAGAAAAGCGAGAATGATAGACAAACAATTCTTCTCCAATCATCACTTTCAGCCGTTCAACCAATTGGGTAGTAAGGGCAATCTCAGGAACCAAGTAAAGGACTTGTCTTCCCTCAGCAATTGTTTCTTTTATAAGTTGGGTGTAGATCAGTGTTTTACCAGAACCCGTTACCCCATGGAGCAATGCAGTGGTATTGGTTTCAAATGCTTCTTTGATTTGTGATAATGCCTTTTCTTGATATTCATTTAAGGCAAAGTCTTGACCTTCAGAAATATCCATTCCATATTTCAAGACTTCTTCGATTTCAAAAACCCCTCTCTCGATTAAAGATTTGAAAGACGCTGGAGATGCTTCTGCCCTTTTGATTAGATTCTGTTTCACCACAGATTGTCCATCGCCACGCATTTCAAGAAACCGCATAACTATTTGAAACTGCTTCGGAGCATTTGACAGTTTATCTAGTAGCGAAGAGATTTCGGCATCCTTTTTAAAAGCGTCAGAAAACAAAACATGCTCCACCATTTGTGGCTTTGATTCAGTTTTCATTTCTTCAGAAATCAGAATCACCCCTTGTTTCATCAAAGAGTCAATCGCCTTCTGAATTGCTTTTTTTGGTAGTAATAATTCCAACTGATTCACAGTCATACTTTCATTTGTTGAAAGCTGAGCAACAATCATTCGTTCATCTTCCGAAAACTCCAAATACTCTTCGAACTCAGGATTCAACGAAACGGCAGTTTGAGAACTAATTTTCATTGCATTAGGCAATGCCGTGTTCATTACCGAACCCAATCCTGACATATAATAATGAGCCATCCACTCCCAAAAACGTAATTGCTCATCAGTCACAACAGGAACATCATCCATCACATAAGCGATGTCTTTAGCCTTAGTTCCTTGGGGCAATTGCACATTCATTCGGTAAATTAAAGCAGCGTAATACCTGCGTTTCCCGAATGGAACAACCGCTCTTCTCCCTGTTTCAAGCTCATCAATCAAATGCTCAGGAACACGATAAGTAAAGGTTCCTCGCAATGCGAGCGGGAGAATAACTTGTATGTAATAGGGTTTAGTCAACCATGCGAATGTAAAAGCATCATGTTAGTCATTGATAAGGTGTTAAAAACTAACCGTGTTTTCACTCCAAAAAAGGTCATCACATCTTTACTATTGTATCTGCTGCTATGCTCACAATTCTAGATTGGTCAATTATTATTGGATTTCTTCTGCTCTCATTGGGCATAGGGCTGCATTATAGAAAAAATGCAGGAAAGAGCATGTCTGATTTCTTCTTAGGCGGAAGAAATTTACCGTGGTATATAGCGGGTTTATCAATGGTTGCAACAACTTTCGCAGCTGACACTCCCCTAGCCGTCTCTGAATTAGTTTCACAAGGTGGTATTGCGAAAAACTGGCTGTGGTGGTCGTTTATTTTTGGTGGTGCTCTTACAACTTTCTTTTTCGCAATGCTTTGGCGCAGGTCAAACATCCTAACAGAATTAGAATTCATTCAATTGCGGTATGAAGGCAAGCCAGCTTTCTATTTACGCCTATTCAAATCGGCCTATTTAGGCTTATTTATCAATGCCATTATCATTGCCTGGGTCAATTTGGCGATGATGTCTCTTATTGAAGTGTTCTTTGATGTTAATCGAGATACGGCTTACATGGTGACTCTTGGATTAATGGTTTTGGCCGTTTCTTATTCCGCTTTATCAGGATTAAAAGGTGTTGCTATTACGGATACTATTCAGTTCACTATTGCCATGATTGGTTGCATCATTTTGGCAATACTAGTTGTGAATAGTGATCAAGTTGGTGGTATTGATGTACTGAAGTCGAGACTTCCAGCCTCAAGCCTTGATTTCGTGCCTCAGATTTCTAGTACTTCTGAGGATATTTCTTTGACTTCTGGACTGCACGGCTTTGGACTAACTCTTGGAGCTTTTTTCTCTTTTATTGCAATCCAATGGTGGGCAAGTTGGTATCCAGGCGCTGAACCAGGTGGTGGCGGTTATATAGCTCAACGTATGATGAGCACCAAAACAGAAAAAGATGCTATTTGGGCGACACTCCTCTTCCAAGTTGGTCATTACTGCATTCGTCCTTGGCCATGGATTATTGTTGGCCTTTGTGCAATTGTACTTTATACTCCACAAGACGAAACCCTCATAAAGAATATCAGCTATTTTTCAGAAGGACATTCAGAACTCGCCATCCAGCCTGAGGTTGAAAACTCAGCAATTACTGAAATTGGTGCAAAGTCCTCAGAGGATTATTTAATCTTATTTCCATCGCTCATTGATACCGATCAAGAACGTGAAGTGAAATATCATTTTGAACCTCGTTTAGGATTTGTATTCGCAATGCGGCAATTCCTGCCCAGTGGATTGGTGGGTCTTTTGCTGGTCGCTTTTATTGCGGCTTACTTAAGCACCATCTCAACCCAAGTAAATTGGGGTGCTAGCTATGTAGTAAACGACCTCATCCTTCCCCTTCAACAAAATAGTTCTCAATCATCACTCATAAAGTATAGTCGACTGGCCTCTGTTGGTATTATGATACTTGGTGCTATTGTAACTCCATTTGTCACAAGCATAAGTGGTGTTTGGGAGTTCATTATGCAATGTGGCGCGGGGTTAGGATTGGTACTCATTCTTAGATGGTATTGGTGGCGCGTTAATGCTTGGAGCGAAATTGCTGCGACCGTTGCACCTCTTTTGGCCTTTTCATTTTGCCAATTCTATTTAAATGATGCTCTCGGAGAAAATTTTATTTCACAATATGGACCATATTATTTTACTGTCGGATTCACCACTTTGGTGTGGATTTCTGTGACCTTTTTGACACCTAAACCCAGTGAAAAACATATTAAATCATTTGACTCACGTGTGCAACCGATGGGCGTATGGCCGTCTTATATAGAGGGCGTTAGCCATAGAAACAAACAACTAAAATGGCTGGCAGGAAATACTCTTTCAATGATTCTATTTATTATTTCGTTCCTGTTTGCGATTGGTAGTTTAATTTTGATGGAATTCCAAAATGCAGTTATCTACGTTTCATTGTCAATTATATCCGTATTCAGTTTGAAGATATTTCTCAAAAAAACCAATATCTTCAGACGCAATTCAGAATCTAAATGAAATCATCTTTATACTTCCTTCTATCAATAGCCATCATTTCTGTTTTGACTTTATCATCCTGTGGTGGTGAAGACCCAAAGAACATGGATAATGGACCTTCTTCAGAATCCTCAAAACCAAAGGCTAAAGCTTCAGGTTCATCGGTATTGAAAGTGGGTGATAAATTATTCAACCTGCCCTCACCTCTTGAAACAGCAATGCTTATAGAGGAAGTTGGAGGTCATTTTAATGAGTCAATGTTGAATCCAATTGTAGATGCTGGTCAATATTCTGTAAAAACTAAGCAAGCTATGAATCTTGGGGTTTATGGAGCTGACTTGGGTTACTGCTTGATTTACAATCAATCTCAAAAGGCCTTTACGCTTTTAGCTACTACCAAGAAGTTAGGCACAGAACTCGTTATTTCTCCTGCCTTATATAAAGGTCTAATGAAGCGTTTTGAGGGAAACATGGAAAATAAAGACTCTTTATTAATTTTCGTTTCTGAACTTAATCGCCTTAGTGATGAATATTTAAAAGAGAATGAAAGTGAAGATTTAAGCGCCATGATTCTTTATGGCGGATGGGTTGAATCTTTATACTTTGTCTCTGAATTGAGTAAGAGCCTTGACAATGATGCGCTTAGAGCGCGCGTAGGAGAGCAGAAAAATACACTTGTCAATCTTATTGGATTAATAACCCAGCAAAATAGTGATGGTCGTTTTGATGATATTTTGGCCTCGCTGAATGATCTGAAAGCATCATTTGCTAAGGTGAACAGTACATATTCTTATTTCGAGCCTGAAACAAAACCAGACCAGAAACTCACGATTATTAAGAGTAAAAGCTCTGTGGAGTTGGACAATGCTCTTATGGAAGAGATATCAAATAAAATAACTGCGTTACGCAAAAATATAATTACAACTTCAGCCTCATGAGAAATTTGATCCTGATTTGTGTCCTTTTTCTAGCGTCTATAGGCGCTAAAGCTCAATGTGAAATTACAGCTGATGTTTGTCAAACTCATATTAGTAGTCAATATCTTTCAGATGGTCAGCACTATCGTGCATTACTTTTAAGTGACCAAGTAGCTGAGTTTAATGCAACGCTATATGGAGGAACTACTTATCGATTAGCCGGATGCAGTGGAACTCAAGATGGAAATCTTCAATACAGAGTATTTGATTCTCAAAGAAATCTTCTTTTTAAGAATGATGAATTTCAAAACGCCCCTCATTGGGATTTCCAAGTAGAAGCTACGCTTGATGTAATCATTGAAGCACAGCTTGATCCTATTGCTGGAGCAAGCGGCTGTGCTGTTATGTTGATGGGCTTCAGACGATAGTCAATTCCATTTCTTTGTCTTGAGTTTTTTGTGGCAACTAGATGATAGGTTTTATCCTCTCTAATAACTAATCAATGGCAATAGACACTCACAAAAGTCTTTTTGAAGCTGATTACCCTGTAATCATGGCTCCTATGTTTTTAGTTTCAAATGCAGCGATGGTAATAGCTGCTTCAGATAATGGCATTTCGGGCACATTCCCTGCATTAAACTACCGAACTGATAAAGAGTTTAGGGCAGCAATTGATGATATTAGAGCTCATTCTTCAAAGCCTTTTGGTGTAAACCTTATCGTGAATAAATCAAACGTTAAGTACAAAGCACAGTTAGATACGTGCATTGAAAAAAAGATTGATTACATCATCACCTCTCTCGGAAACCCAAAAGAATGCATCGATCGATGTAAGCCTCTAGGGATAAAAGTATTCTGCGATGTAATTGACTTAAAATATGCCCTTAAGGTTCAGGAACTTGGTGCAGATGCTGTAATTGCTGTTAATTCAGTAGCTGGAGGGCATGCAGGAAATATTACTCCTGAAGAGCTGATACCAATGCTGAAAAAAGAGTTAAGTATCCCGATAATATCCGCTGGCGGAGTGAGTAATTCAGATGATATTAAAAGAATGATTGATTTGGGAGCAAGCGCTGTATCGGTAGGGACAGTTTTTATTGCCAGTGAAGAAGCCGGAGTCTCTGATGATTATAAAAATGCATTGGTTCAATATGGCGAGAAAGACATTGTGAGAACAACTAAAATGTCCGGCAGTGCCCTAACTGTTATCAATACTCCCTATGTGCAAACAATAGGAACTGAAGCTAGTTTTTTGGAGAAGTTAATGCATCGAAACAAATGGCTTAAGAAGTATATCAAGATGTTCATTGCTGTGAGAGGATTAAATAAAATCTCTAATGCCGCCAATAAGGCCACATACAAAACTGTATGGGTTGCCGGCCCTACTATTGAAAGCATCAAGGCAGTTGAACCGCTATCAGTAATCATCAAACGACTGGTGAGCGGGCTTTAACGTTTTTACAATTCTCTCTCCCCTTTTTTCATCTGAATCCAATAATCAAGTGTTAGATTTGAGCCATGAATAAAATCGCATTGATCACTGGTGCTACAGCTGGATTCGGTGAGGCCATCGCAAACATATTTGCCAAAAATAATTTCGACCTTATCATTACCGGAAGAAGAACCGAACGTCTTGAAAAATTAAAAACATCTCTCGAATCTGAATTTCAAGTCAAGGTATTGACGCTCTCTTTTGATGTACGCGATCAATCGGCAGTTAAAAGCAATCTTAATAGTTTACCAAAAGAATGGAAATCCATCGATGCACTCATCAATAATGCTGGCTTAGCAAGTGGATTAAATCATATTCAGGATGGTGATATTGAAGATTGGGATAGAATGATTGATACCAATGTGAAAGGTCTTCTCTATGTCTCTAAATCAATCATTCCGTTAATGATTGAAAGAAAGAAAGGACACATCATCAATATAGGATCAACAGCGGGTAAAGAAGTCTATGAAAATGGCAATGTGTACTGCGCTTCAAAGCACGCGGTGGATGCCATTTCTAAAGGAATGCGGATTGACCTTTTAGGCACGGGAATCAAAGTCACTCAGATTGCACCTGGTGCAGCAGAAACAGAATTCAGTCTTGTGCGCTTTCATGGAGATGAAGCACGCGCAAAAGCTGCTTATAATGGCTATCAACCTATGACACCAAACGATATTGCAGAACAAGTTTATTACGTAACAACTCTTCCTGAAAACTTGTGTATCAATGATATGGTTATTACTAGTTTGGCCCAAGCAAATAGCTACTACATTAATAGAGAAAACTAATCATTGAATGGATCTGTTCTCAAAAATTCAAGAAGCAACCCAGTTCTTAGCCTCTAAAGGAATAAAAGATGTAGAAGTTGGTATTGTGCTAGGAACCGGACTTGGGAAATTAGCTGACCTAATTCAGGACTCCATTTCAATCGACTACACCGACATACCGTATTTCTCAGCATCCACAGTTGAGTCGCATAAGGGCAAACTCATTTATGGAACTTTAGGCAACAAAAAAGTTTTAGCCATGCAAGGTCGACTTCATTACTATGAAGGATACGATATGAAAGCTATTTCATTTCCGATTAGAGTTATCAAATTTTTAGGTGCTAGCACTCTCCTTCTATCCGGGGCTGCAGGTGCAATGAATCTTGAGTTCAAGAAAGGCGACTTGATGATGATCACAGACCAAATCAACCTTTTACCAACCAATCCTTTGATTGGTGCTAATGACGAACGTCTCGGCCCACGCTTTCCTGACATGAGTGAAACCTATTCAAAGAATTTGCAGGAAAAGATTTTGTCTATAGCAGGCTCCAAAAAGTTTAACCTTCGTCAAGGCGTTTATGTTGCAGTTCAAGGCCCAATGCTTGAATCAGCAGCCGAGTATCGGTTTCTAAGAACTATTGGGGCTGATGCTGTCGGAATGAGCACAGCTCCTGAGGTTATTGTTGCTAAGCACAGTGGAATGAACGTGGCAGCGGTAATTGTTCTTACTGATGAGTGCGATCCTGATAATCTGAAGCCTATTGAAATCGATGAAATCATGGAAATTGCAGGCAAGGCAGAAGAAAAGCTTATCGAACTTTTTTCTCAAGTAATTGACGCTTTGTAAATGGCTAATTCATGGTTCGACTTCAAGCAGTTTCGAGTTGAGCAGGAAAATGCAGCCTTTAAAGTAGGCACAGATGCTTGTCTTCTTGGAGCGTGGCTCAAACCTAAAAACGCACAACATATTCTGGACATTGGAACTGGCTCTGGAGTTATAGCTCTCATGCTAGCACAAAAGAGTACAGCATTAATTGAAGCTATTGAACTAGACCAATTAAGTAGTGATCAAGCCGAGGATAATTTCGTAAAATCTCCATGGACGGAGAGATTGCGGGTAAGTCATATAGACTTGAATGACTTCGTTAGTAAAACAAATACCAAGTATGATCTTATAGTATGCAATCCTCCTTTCTTCGTAGGATCAACTAAAAACAAAGAGAGTCGCGTGAGTGCAGCGCGCCATGAAGAACATCTTAGTTTAGAATCTCTTCTTATTCATTCTTATTCCTTAACCAATGAGACAGGACAACTAGCTCTAGTAATGCCATATGAGCGACTCATTCAAATAGAAAAGGAATGCAAGAAAGGGAAATGGTTTATTGAGCGCAAATTAAGTGTCCGTCCAAAAAAAGACCGAGCATTTAATCGAGTAATCGTTCTTCTCTCAAAAGATGAAAACACAAAGATAGATTGCGAAGAACTCACTTTATATACTGATAATCATACCTATACCCAAGAGGCTACACAACGATTAAAGCCTTATTATTTGAACTTATAATATTTTGGCCCTTATATTGATTTAGCTTTACAAATTCTAATAAAAACAACAATGAAAAAGCATATAGCAACATTAGCCCTCAGCATTATTATCGTTTCAGTAACTATCGCTCAGAGACCCTTTCATCCTAAAAACATGAGGCATGAAAGTATCGAGTCTTACCAAACTGAACTTAACCTGACGGAAACGCAAATAGATCAGATTAATACTGTGCGAGCAGAATACAGAGAAGAAGCACCGTCTCAAAATCGTGGAGAAATGACACCTGAAAAAAGGGAAGAAATGAAAGCTAAGCGAAATGAGGAAAGAGAAAAGATTCATGCAATTCTCACAGATGAACAAAAAACTAAATTTCAAGAAATCAAAAAAGCGGAACGACAACAACGTGCTGCAGAAAGAAGCAAAGCAGCCCCAGATACTGAGTCTATTGCTGATTAAGAATCCAAATGCTAAAAAGAAAGGCGCCCAGTGGGCGCCTTTCTTCGTTTAAAAGATTAATTAATCACTACTGGAAATTCAATTTCAACATCAGTTTCTCCAACATCACAACTACCATTTTTCAATCCGTCAGGCTGATGCTTTAATGAAATGGTCATTGTTCCATTGGCTTTACTATTCACTATCCACTCAGACTGAATACCAATTGGATATGTTCCATCTGAATCAGTAATTGTATTGCTTAGGGCTGTTCCCAAAAGACCACTTTCGAAACATACCAAATGCTCATCAGATTCATTCTGAATTTCGAACGTTAAATCTTCTTCAGAATTACCCGAGCCATCAATAAATGAGATGTCAAGATCATACGTCTGACCGCTGTCTAACCTAATGGTGTCAATAGACGCAGCATTCGCGCCTACTCCATCAGAATCACTCCATTCCGCAGCAAAACTATTCCCCGTTGGGTTTGTGCTTTCGAAGGACAATCTAACCTTAGTGATGCTCTCAGGTTCATTTTCTAGTACCTGTGGAAGCTCAGGATCATCGTCATCCTTTTTACATGATTCAAGTGAAATAAAAAATGACATTGTCGATAAAATTAAAATGTGCTTATTCATTTTTAAAACTGTTTAAAATTTAAATTGAAGAGTTAAAATAAAATTGATTCCAGGCTCATCTGCATAATACCTGAGCCTGTTTAAATAGGATCTATAGTCTTGATTATTAGCGCTTTCCACACCAAAACTGTACTGTAATTGATTAGTGGCGATTGGTAAAGCGCCTGATAAGCTTCCTCCTAACAAAACATAGCCAGCAGGTGGATTGGTGTAATCAACACCTAATGGGAAACGCGTTTGTTGGCGTGTGAAAGAAGAATGAAAAGATACCTTATGAGACCACTTTCGCTCCCAAAGTGAATATTTTACTGATGCATCAACCCGATCGGCAGGAATATTAATAATGTATTCGCCATTATTAATCTCATTTGCACGAATTGATTCAACGCCTAAAAAAATATTCAGTTTTGATGTTAGGTGAAATTTAATAGATGCATCAACACCTCTAAACCAAGCATCAACGCCAGAATAATAGAACGTTGGAAATGCACCTCGAATTGTCAACGTTGGAGGCTGAGCAGGGCGTAAATAGATATAATTATCAAATAGGTATGCGAATACCGAAGCATTTACTTCCGTGCGGATATTGAAAATTGAGAGTTTATTTGTGCTCAGAGAAACACTTCCAGAGTGCACAACTTCAGAGTCAATTGATTCATCTCCAAATTCAATAGCAGCTGCTCCGTGATGTAATCCGGAACTATATAACTCATTAATGGATGGAGCTCTCCATGCCCTTCCAAAACTCATCATTAGAGTAATTTTCTCGATTTCCTTCGAGACACCTACGTTCCATGAAAGGCCATCAAAAGTCCGCACAGGCGAATACAAGTCATCATCCTGATACATAAACGCTTGCTGCCATCTATAATCATAACGTGCTCCACCTTGAAATTCCCATGAACCGATATTGAGGTGATGAATGGTATAAACACCGCCTTGATAGTTCCTGAAATTAGGAATGAAGAAACGGCCTTCATACGTATTAGCCTGATTTTCAGAAGCAATTCCGAATTCAAGCTTGTAATTACCGCTCATTCTATGTTCATAATGAAGATCAGCTTGATGGGTCGTGATTTCATATTGTAAATCAGCAATAGATGGATCACTAAATGTGCTGACATCAAACTCTTGACGAAGATTATATTGCCTTGATATATTGAATTCAACCTTACTCTCCAGCTTTGGCTTCCAGAAGAATCTCGCTGAGGTTATCTCATGGATAACTGACTGATTCGGTGCAGAAATAGAATAACTAAAAGAATCAGAAAGATTTTGTGGTACTCCCGATTCAATGACCTGTTCTAAGTCAGACAGGTTGCCAATATGCGCGTATGACAAAATTCCAAGCTGTGTTTGAATTTGGCTATACTGAATGTCAACCCCATACTTTTCCTTGATCCAAGACAACTGGCCAGATCCGCTAAACTCCTCTTTACCAGTATTTTTCAAGTAATAATCTGGTGCTTTGAGATCACCAGCCTTTGTCCCAGAAAGTTGCGCTCTAAAGAATAATGGAAGCTTCTTGGTCAAAGCACCTTGCAATTCACCTGAAAGCATTCCTTGTCGTCCGTTAGATGAAATACTTGATTTTAGCTTTCCATTTAGCTTTCTGATCTTTCCTAACTCACTCTTCTTGGCAATAACCACCCCACCAATAGCTTCAGGGCCATATCTTAAACCACTTGCACCTTGAATAACCTCTAAAGAAGCCACCGAAAGAGGGTCAATTTCAGGGGCATGTTCACTGCCCCATTGCTGTCCTTGCAATTTAGTATTATCGCTCATGATCACAACCCGATTGCTATGCATACCGTGAATCACGGGTTTAGAGATATTTCCTCCCGTATTCAAAGACTGAACACCCTGAGATTCATCCAAAAGGCTTGCGAGCGAAACGCCACGATTCAAATCAAGCTTTTCTTTATCGACCTCGACCCTTTGAGCGATATCTTTATGAGGACGCTTAGCCTCAACAGTCAGTATCTCGAGCATTTCTGAATGATGCTCTAAAAGGAACTCCATTTCCAAATCCGAAAACAACTCAATATGAAGAGTATCAGGTTCGCAACCAATATGATTAATCACTAAATCGAGCGTTCCTGAGCATAGCTTATCAAACTTAAAAGTGCCATCCTGATCAGCTACTGTTGCCCTTTGATCATTGAGAAGTCTAATTTCTGAAAAGGACAAGACAGCCCCATCATGCTCGTCAATTACATGACCAGTCAGGGTTAAATTGCAAATCTCTTGCGTAAATATGGGAGATGCCACTGCACTAAGCAATAGCATTAAAAAATATTTCATTCAGGGTTGTTTTAGCTAAAATCCAATACCGATTAAGCTAAAACAGGGGGCGCTCTCCCTTGAGAATAGGATATAGAGACATGCTCAGGATCAATAATTGAAGATGTCTCAAATTGAAAAAACAGAATTAGAAATACAAACTCGGCAACTTCAGTCTGATCTACAACAGGCGCATATGAAAAGTCACAAATAGTGCAATCTTCTTGTATGTGTTGTGTTTGAAAACCACTGGTATCATGAGAAAAATCCTGATCACATTCGTGAATAAATTCACGAGGCACATTGATAAATGCCAATAGGATTAACAGAAAAAAACTTAAGAATCGTCTCACACTGCAAATCAACTAAGAAATTAGATACTCCAAAATAACAAATAGCAAATTTAACATGAACCCTTAACTTCAACCTTCATATTTGACCACCTTGCGTGAATCAATTCTCAGATAAGTATTACATTGGATTTATGAATGACTAAACACCAACTCAACCCTGACACTTGGATCAACCTTTATGCTGATCAACTTTTAAGCTACGCCCTTGTTAGAGTGCCAGAGCGAGATGTAGCTAAAGACCTTGTTCAAGACACGTTTTTTTCCGCGCTTAAATCCAAAGAGAACTTTAGAGGCGAGATTTCTGAAAAAAATTGGCTTTACCTCGTACTCCGAAGTCGAATCTTAGATTATTACAAAAAGCGAAAAGAAGTGCTGGAATCTGATTTCGGAACCGATGATGACGATGACGATTCATTCGATAATAAAGGCCATTGGATGGATGGTAAACTCCCCAAAGAATGGTCAACAGACAACATAATTCAGAATAAAGAATTCATGCAAATATTTCTACAATGCAAGTCTGCGTTGAAAGAGGTTCAGGCTCAAGTATTCACTATGAAGTATATAGATGGAGAAGAATCTGAAACCATTTGTAAGGAACTTGAAATATCATCTTCTAACTATTGGGTATTAATCCATAGGGCAAAACTGCAATTGCGTTCTTGCATCGAGAAAAACTGGTTCGATAAATGATAAACTGTAAAGAGTCAACGCGACTAACAATTAAGAAAGAAGAGAATAAAATAACTCTAAGAGAAAGAATAGAGCTATCTTTTCACTTAATGATGTGCAAATTTTGCAGTGCTTTTAATGTTCAAAACTCATGGATAAATGGAGTCTCAAAACATGCAGAGGCTCATGATTCTTTTTCTGAATCTGAAAAGCAAGATCTTGAAGTACGTATGAAGGATTCGACTAAATAATTCGCAACAATTAAAACCATAATAATATGAAAAACACAAACAAAGGTTTAGGTGCATTAATCACCGGGACATTAATGGCTGGAGCTCTTTTAGGGACTTCTAATGCTAATGAGTTATTCTCTTATAGTGATCTGGGTTCTGGTTCTGAGCTTAGAGCTGATCTATTGGACGCTTCTAATACAGGATTTAAATCTCCAGAAGGTAAATGCGGTGAAGCAAAGGCTGATGAAAAATCAGAATCAAAAGCTGATGATTCTAAAGCTGCTGAGCATAAGTGTGGAGAAGGAAAGTGTGGCGAAGCGAAAGCTGACATGAAGCCAGCTGATTCTAAGGCTGCTGAACACAAATGCGGTGAAGGTAAAGCTGAAATGAAAATGGAAGAGAAAGACGCGAAGTCTGACAAAAAAGCGAAGGCAGTAAAGCCTAACTAAATAAATATCGATTAAGCCTGACCTAAGCCTAGGTCAGGCTTTTCTTTTTAATGTCAAAACACGTAGGAATAGGATACCGCAAGGATTTTGGATCAGCTTTTTTAGAAAGTGATGTTCTCGATCCTGCATTTGTGGAAGTAGCGCCAGAAAATTGGATAGATATTGGTGGTTATTGGAAAAAAGAGTTTTCTAAAGTAGCTGACAAATATCCAATCTACACACACGGACTTTCGCTTTCGATTGGAAGCCCAGATCCCATTGATTGGGATTTTCTCATAAAAATTAAATCCTTCATGCAAGAATGGGACGTCAAAGTCTATTCTGAGCATTTAAGCTACAGCAAGTGCGACAACGCGCATATTTACGACCTTCTTCCCATACCATTCCGAGAGGATGCTGTTAAGCATATTTCTAAGCGAATAAAAGAAGTTCAAGACTTTTTAGGGCGTAAGCTGGTTATTGAAATCGTTTCCTACTACACCCCTGTCGCAGCTGAAATGAGTGAAGTTGAATTCATTAACTCCATACTCAAAGAATCCGATTGTGAATTGCTCTTTGATATCAACAATGTTTATGTCAATGCATTTAATCACAACTACGATCCAAAACAATTTATTGAGCAACTCGATCTTTCAAGCGTAAAGTACATTCACATGGCAGGCCATGAAAAAGTGAGTGATGATCTCATCATCGACACTCACGGTCAAGCCATAATTGATCCCGTATATGATTTATTTGAATTCGCTATTTCAAAATTGGATCAACCAGTTCCAGTTTTGTTAGAGCGCGATTTCAATATTCCTGAGATGGAAGAATTGGCAGCAGAAATGAATCAATTGGAATCAATCTGTCAAAAACAATGGAACCATGAGCCAATCATTGCACACTGATACCATTGAGCAGCAAAGTTTGTTGGCAAAGTTTTGTCGAGATGGAGTTGAACCTTCACTAGAAGGAGTTACTGATGGTCGTCTGCACAATTACAGAAGACTAGTGTTTGGAGTAGTTAGAGAGGCTTTGAGCAGCACCTACCCGCTTACTGTAAACCTTCTCACCAATAAAGAGTGGAGTGTTTTAATCCAAGAATTCTTCGAAAATCATAATTGCCAAGACCCACAAGTTTGGAAAATGCCTCTTGAATTGATCGAATTCACAGAAAAGCACCAATCATCATTAACGAAGAAATATCCTCTCTTAATAGAACTTTTAAACTTTGAATGGAAAGAAGTTGAATATTACATGATGCCTGATGAGAAGTTCCCCGAAGAAAGAACGTCAGATTTCTTCAGCGATCCTTGGGTTTTTAATCCCGAATCAGAGATTTTAACGCTTTCGTATCCGCTCCATTTAAAAAACGCACGATTCATTTCTATCAGTGATGAAGGACAATACTTCTGTCTAATTTTCAGGCAACCTAAAACTTTCAAAGTGAAGTTTTTAAACCTCTCACCTTTCTTCGCTTGGTTAATTGCTACCATGCAAACTGAGCCCATTTCAGTTGATGAACTTTCACCTGTTATTAAGAAGGAATTTGGCATTACCGATGTCCAGCAATTCAAACAAAACATTGAGCCTTTCTACAAAAAGCTCTGTCTTGATGGAATGATCCTCTCCAGTTAATTGGTTCATTCGTTACATTTAGTGAATGAAAACAGCCCAAGAATGGTTTAATGAGTATGGTGAAAGCCATCAAAACTCTACAAATAAATTGATCCATTGGATTTGCGTTCCGACCATATTTTTCAGCATTGCTGGTCTTCTGGTTTCAATACCTAGTCATTCTTTAGCCTCATTATTCCCTCCTGCCTTGTCTGCGTATGCCAATTACGGCACAATCGCTATTCTGTTGACTTGCATCTTCTATTTCAGTATTTCTTCCAGAATATTAATTGGGATGCTATTATTCTCCGTATTTACCGTGTGGATGAATGTGAAAATCATGGAAACCGCAGAGACTCCTTTATGGGCCATTTCGCTTACTTTATTTGTATTGGCTTGGATAGGGCAATTCATTGGTCATAAAATCGAAGGAAAGAAACCTTCCTTTTTCAAGGATATTCAATTCCTGTTGGTAGGACCTGCTTGGCTTATGGGGTTTATCTATAAGCGATTAGGAATTAACTATTAAACTTCACATTTTAAGAAGTTGTTTACACGATTGAATCTAGATTTGCAGCTTTTACGTAAAAATGCAGAAGAACTTAGAATCAATACGTACCAGTATATCTCCACTCAAAAAGCAACTGATCAAGTTCACTTTGATCGGTGTTTTGGCTGTGATGGTGGACCTAACATGCTACTACATATTACTGAACATATTCCCAGAAAACTGGACCTTTGGATTTCACATCGAAGACTTTGCTAAAGCGATTTCCTTTTTATGTGGAATGAGCGTAACCTATACGTTCAATAAGCTTTGGACCTGGAAGAGTAAAAATCGCTCAAATAAGAGGGTTCTAAATTTCACAATCCTTTACTCGATTTCTCTATTTGTCAATGTTTTTAGCAACTCAATGATGCTTGATGTCTTACATAATGTTGAGTTATTTAAAATATTGGATTTTAAGTATTTAATAGCATTTATTACCGCTACAGGAATCAGTGCATCGCTCAACTTTATCGGTCAAAAGTTCTGGGTTTTCAAAACTGCTTGATCCTAGAATAACTTCAGTTGAGGCTTTTTCGTTTGATCGTACAATTCAAGGTTATAATCCAGTTTCCCAGGATTCCCAAAAAACTTCTTTCGCGCCATTTTGAATGTCTGCTTAATTGCATCCGCTTCATTTCCACTTCCGCGCATTCTTCTACCAAACTCATTGTCTTTTAGAGACCCTTGATGTGTCGCTTTAATTTGATTCAACACCTTTTCTGCTTTATCAGGGTACACTTCTGTAATCCACGTTGAGAATATATCGGCTATTTGACCATTGAGTCGAACCATGGTAAAACCTGCATCCCTTGCGCCAGCCTCTTTCGCTGCTTTGAGTAAATCAAACACCTCATGGCTATTCAACCCCGGAACTATGGGCGCCATCAGCACTGAAACTGGAATACCAGCATTTGAAAGTGCCTCAACCGTTTCTAAACGCTTTTTCGCTGAAGCTGTTCTTGGCTCCATCTTTTGCCGAAGATCTTCATCCAAAGTAGTGATCGAAACGACTATCTGAACCAACTGTTTCTGGGCGAGCTGCTTGAGCAAATCAATATCGCGTTGCACAAGTGCATTCTTGGTTATTATCCCTATGGGGTGCTGATGCTTAAGCATCACCTCTAGGCATGCCCTGGTGATTTTTAGCTTTCGCTCAATTGGCTGATAACAATCTGTATTGCCGGAAAGAACGATGGGCGAAGCTTTCCAGGACTTTTTCTGCAGTGTTTGATCAAGAAGTAACGGTGCATTCTTCTTTACCAATATTATGCGCTCAAAGTCAATTCCAGCGCTATAACCCCAATATTCATGGCTATTCCTAGCATAACAATACGTGCATCCATGCTCGCAGCCTTGGTATGGATTTAATGACCACTCCATGGGCACATCGGGACTCGTTACTTTATTCACGATGCTCTTAGGATACACTTCAATCACCTTGGTTTTGGAAGCCACCTCTTCACCTTCAGCTACTAAATAGTTGAGGTATGAATCATCCACCTCGCTTGTATGCTGTGCAAATCGATTATTCGGGTTTGTTTGTGATCCTTGTCCTTTCATTCGCTAGCTAACCTTTTATCCTTCTTCTCAAAATACCGTGCATTCATATTGTCATTAACCGTTGAAATTTCAGCTTTTGCTGCGTCTCGATAATTCTTCCTTTCAGGCTTCTTTGTATTCTTCTCTTCGCTGTATCTCGGATCTTCGATCATATCTTCCTTGTAGCACTCACTCACCTCAATGCAATGAAAGCCAAACTCCTCCATCACCTTACCAATGATGCGATAAACTCCTCTTCCACGAAAAGGATATTTTGCCGCAACGGGAGGAAAATGAACGGTATCTAAGAAAAACCCTTTACGGTCTAAAAATGTTCCGAATTGCATGCGCTTACCATTTGCAGTTTTGGTGTCCTTAACCGTCACTAGATAACCATAAGCCACCACAGTTTGATCGATAAAGTCACTCATATCTGCAGATAATATCCCGCCCTTAGGTGAGCGTTTGAGGAGTAAAAACGGATCGCATAGCGGATAACCTAGCAACTCAATTTGATCATACGCCTCTTCCAACGGGGCCGTGTAAAATGCAGGAAACTCAAACGGCTTTGATTTTTCTACAAACAACTTTGGCGCTACGGTGCGTTTTTTCACCTTACCAAGCGTCAGATGCGCTGCCCACATCAACTCCTTCTTGCTTTTTCCAGTAAAACGAAAAGCACCAGCCTTTATCAACGTGGTGAGTTGCTCAACACCAACAGGCACTAGTTCTACAAAATCAGCCAGCGACTCAAATGCACCACTCTCTGTTCTTGCTTTACAAATCCATTCTACAGACTTCATTTCAAGTTCTTTTAAGCTCGACAAGCCTAAGTAAACCGTTTTACTATGTACCACAGCGCCAGACTCACTATGATTTACACAAGGCGCCTGAATATCACCTCCACACATGCGTGCTTCATGCACATAAAACTCGGGGCGATAGAAACCGCCCGAGTTATTCAATGTCGCCACCATGTATTCTAAGGGGTAATGCGCCTTCAAAAACAAACTTTGGTAACTCTCTACTGCATACGATGCTGAATGACCTTTAGCGAATGCGTAACCCGCAAAACTTTCCGTTTGTCGCCACACCTCCTCAACCATTTCCGCTGGGTGGCCTTTAGCTAATGCTTTTCTAAAGAAGGCTTCTTTGGCTTGTTCAAACTCTTCTCGGGATCGATACTTACCGCTCATGCCTCTTCTCAACACATCCGCCTCACCCAAAGTGAGTCCAGCAAAATAGTGAGCTACTTTGATCACATCCTCTTGATAGACCATCACACCAAACGTATCAGGCATAATATCCATCATAATGGGATGTGCCTTCTTACGCTCCTCAGGATCGCGGAAGCGTTTGATGTATTCACGCATCATTCCTGACTTTGCAACTCCAGGACGAATGATAGAACTGGCTGCTACCAAACCTAAGTAATCATCTACGCGAAGCTTAGACAGCAACATTCGCATGGCAGGTGATTCTACATAAAAGCAACCCATAGCCTTGCCATTTCGCAGCATATCCTTCACCTTCTCATCCTGCTTAAACCGAGCTAAATCATGAATATCAATCGGTGAATCAGGGTTATTTCGATTCACATCAACTACTGTATCTTTAATCTTACCTAAGCCTCGCTGACTGAGTATGTCAAACTTATACAAGCCTACATCCTCTGCTACGACCATGTCAAACTGAGTTGTAGCATAGCCTTTAGGTGGCATGAATGTGGCCGTGTAATATTCAATCGGCTTCTCAGAAATCAGAATACCACCAGCGTGAATACTCAAGTGACTTGGGAAATCTTGAATCAAAGAGCCGTATTTCAATACCAACTGAGATAGCTTATCAAGGCGACTCATATCCAAGTGTCCTTTTGATAGTTTGTCAATCTCATGCTTGGGTAATCCAAACACCTTCCCGAGTTCACGCACTACTGCACGATATTGGAATGTGCTGTAGGTTGCCAGCAATGCTGAATTCGGGAATCGCTCAAAAATATATCGTGTAATATCACCGCGATCGGTCCATGAAAAATCGATATCAAAATCTGGTGGATTACGTCTATACAAGTTTATAAAACGCTCAAAGTATAAGTCTAAGTCAATCGGGTCAACATCTGTGATTCTCAACAAGTAAGCTATTATACTATTTGCACCACTTCCGCGTCCAACATAAAAATATCCTTTGCTTCGAGCGTAAGAAACAATGTCATGATTGATCAAGAAATAAGACATGAAATCTTTCTCGCGAATGATCTCCAATTCCTTCTCAATCCGCGAGGTTATATTGTCATTAAGTTCAGGATATCTATAAGGCAGGTTCCCTTCACAAAGCTCCTGAATACGTTCATAATCACCTTGCTTACTTCCCGTGTAACTCGACTTATTCTTAGGAGGGACACTATCACCAAACTCAAACGAAACTTCACATTGCTCTAACAAGTCTTGAGTATTTTGTATTATCTCAGGGAATTCTTGGTATTGACTAAGCAATTCAGCTTTCGAAACCAACACATGGCGCGGATCACCTTCTTCACTTTTAGGCAATTTACTCAGCAAGGTATTATTATCAATTGCCCGTAACAGGCGGTGTGCGTTAAAATCACGCTGGCTTTGAAACGATACGGTAGGCATCATAACCAAACGATCAAGCTGGTGGCGCAAAGGCGAAAAACGCAGTCGTGACAGCTCATAAGGCTGAACACCAATAAAGGAGCGAGGCGCTAACTTCAAGGAACTAGTTTTCGATTTTGAAAATGGATAGATCATAATCACATCTTCCAACTCAGGCGCATCATCAGGAATGGGCTCTTTACTATGCAAATACTTCGTCAAGTAGCGATTGATGTTTTCAAACCCAAGGTTGCTTTGTGCTATAGCCACAAACTGCTGCTGTACGCCTTTCCTGAAATCTACACCAGGAATAACCTTGACACCGTGCTTCTGCCCTAGTCGCATACTGTCTAAACAGGCCGATGTATTGTTGATGTCCGTAATACAAACACTATCATAACCCCACTCAATCACCTGTTTGATAAGGTTTTCAGGCTTCCAAGTACCGAATTTGAAGGAATAATATGTATGGGTGTTTAGGAGCAAGGTACAAGGAGCTAGTAACGAGGGATGAGTTGCAAGGAATTAGGGGTTCTTAATTTTTTAAGTAGTCCAAAAAGCATTTTCTGTTCCTCCTCAAGCTTTGACAAAACATCATTTATCCGAGCCGATTGATCTGGACATATATCGAGGATAATCAGAATCTGAGTTTCTACCTCAAACGCTGAGCCAAGAGCAATCTCTAAAAACCGAGCATAATCTTTCGTGCTTTGCCTGCTATTTCCTTCAGCTATGTTACTTGAGATCGAAACTGCAGCTCTAGTTACTTGAGATGAAAAAACAAACTGAATTTCCTTATCCAATTGAGTCGCCAATTGAAATATATCTACAGCAATTTCCTTTCCTAATTGCCACACTTTTAACGTTTTAAAGTTCCTCATAATATAAAATTTAGTTTCACTTGTTACTCGCTCCTAGCGCCTAGTTACTAGCTGCGTCTATTCGCTAACAGCATTGGCGCTTTTCCGTTGAAAGGGTTACTCCTGCTGATGGTGCGGGCACCGAGTCCTGAAGCGCGCATTACGGCACGATCGCCAAAACGCTCACGGATCTTATCCATGGCTTGATAGAGGTTAATATACTCCTCGCTGTCTTCAAACAGGTTGATCTGATAACCACCACCCACTAAATGACTGAATCGAACTCCGATCAAGCGAACCAAAAGCCTACGGTTATAGGCTCTCGCAAAAAGCTCCATCACCTTTTCAATCAAAATATGATCTGCTGAGGTATATGGAATGCGCGCCTGAAGTGTTTGGGTTTGAAAATCAGAATAACGAACCTTTACAGTAACACAGCCCGTTAGCTTCTTACCTCTACGCAACTGAAACGCTAAATTCTCAGCCATTGCCAGCATAATACCTTTAAGCTTAAGCACATCTGTGGTATCTCGATCAAACGTACGCTCAGTACTGATGCTCTTACGCTCGTTGTAAGCAATAACAGGGCTATTATCTATGCCATTGGCCTTCTTCCAGATCATACCACCATTTTGCCCCAATACCTGCTGCATCATATCCTGAGGCATCTCCTGAATGGTTTTAATGCGCTGTATACCCAGATTGCGAAGCGTTTGATAAGTCTTCTCTCCTACCATTGGTATTTTACGCACTGAAAGTGGAGCCAAAAAAGGCTTTTCTTCACCTCGAGTAATCTGTAGTTGGTTGTTAGGCTTAGCCTCACCTGTGGCCACTTTAGAAACTGTTTTATTGATCGACAAACCAAAAGAATTAGGCAAACCTGTCTCTTTAATAATCCGTTGACGCAGTTCACTTGCTATTTTTCCACAGCCAAAGAATCGATCCATACCAGTGAGATCAGCATAAAACTCATCGATTGAAGTCTTTTCCAATAAAGGCAAACCCTCTTGCATGATTTCGGTAACCATGTCACTATACTTGGAATACGTACCGCTATTGCCCTTTATGACAATAGCTTCCGGACAAAGCTCTCGCGCCATACGCATAGGCATGGCAGAGTGAATACCAAAAGCACGCGCTTCATAACTGCATGATGCCACCACACCACGATCTGTTGTACCACCTATAAGCACAGGCCTTCCATCAAGCCTACTATCTAATAATCGCTCTACCGAGACAAAAAACGAATCAAGATCGAGGTGCAAAATATGTTTTGACTGACTACTTTCCATTTCTTAAAACCAAAAATTAACGCTTGCTAAAATATTTAGCAAAAAGGAGGATTGAGCGGTTTAATGCAAGTATTTTTTTCAACAAAGCTGAATAGTCCATCATCACTCAAACTCAAGGCTTAAGATCAAGGCGGAATAGAAAAAAAACAGAACAATAAATGCGAGAATAATGTTACGATACACTAACTAGGGATAAACCCTCTTTCATTCGAATCGTACTTTAGACGCCATAATGATTATCAGTCGTTCGATATACAGACCAATATGCTTTCTTATACTCTCAGTGATGAGTATTGGCTTATCATATGCACATGGCCCGAGCTACACCCACCTTGCAACTTCAGCTCGAATTGCTGAAAACCCAGATCATAGCTGGACAGTAGAAGAAATTGCAAAAGGAAAATACGATGCCCAGTTCAACACCATCAATGAACCCATTCCCAATCTAAACTTCACTACTTCTAACTATTGGGTAAAGTTGAGGGTCACCAATGCTGAAAATGCTGTATCGGAATTCTACCTCGAAGTAGCGCGCCCATTAACCAATGTCATTAACCTGTATCGAGAAAGAGATGGGAAACCTGAGGCTCTCTATAAAGCCTTCAAAGAATTCCATTCTTCAACAGCAATGGACAAAAACTTTGCATGATAAATCAATCACTGAAAACTCAGATCAGCTTCATAAAGTTGGAGTAATGTTCACTATTGACAAGAACAACAAGATTGAAATCTTAAATCTTTCAGGAACGAATCGCGAAACCTATAAAGCAGTGAAGCCTCAACTCAATGATTTGGACAATATATCTGAACTCACTCCCAACGAGGTTTATAGAATAGAGATATCATTTCAAGTAGTTTAAGAATCTTTCAACCACCATCAAAAGGCAAGCGATTAATTATTCGCTTGCCTTTTTTGTTTTTAAAAAAGCTCCGGGGCATATTCACTAAAAATTGAACAGAAACTTGTTCATTTGTACCTACAAAAGTTCGGAACATGTTTGATATGATGAAGAAGCTGCAACAGGCTCAAGAAGAAATGAAGAAGATCAAGGCTCGATTGGATACAATTAGCGTTGAAGGTTATTCCCCAGAAGGAAAAATCAAAGTGAACATTACTGGTAACAGAAAAGTTGAAGGCATAATTTTTGTAGATGAAAGCATCCTGTCTGATAAAGATCAATTGGAAGATTATTTGGTAATAGCCGTGAATGATGCCATCGAAAAGGCAGATAAAGTAAACGAAACAGAAATGAAGTCTGCAGCTGGCGCTATGATGCCAGGAATGGGTGGTTTATTTAAATGAGAGTAACAAAACGAAATATTGTTTTATCTGCTGGCTTTTTTTTGTTGGCAATACCTACCCTCAATGCACAAGAGAGTCTTTATCCTTACTTGCATTTGATGGACGACTATTTTACGAGATCTTCCACTGAAAATAATTCCATTACTGAACTTTTCACTGCAGAGGCTACGATCAGATCCATAACATACAACCAAGACGGAACGCAGAAGATCAATACATTTTCTGCTTCGTCTTATGAATCTGAATTGAATGCGCTGCGCGCTGATTATAAACTGTTCCAAGAACCAGTTGTTTTGCTTTCTCAAGGTTACGGGGCATTAGAAACTTTTTTCTGCAGTGTTCACACAGGGTTGATTCATAAAATTGACGGTGACACTATAAACCTGAGAAGCGCTCAATCTTTTCAATTGGTAAATAAAGATGGTTGGAAAATTCATCACCTAAGCATTCAAAATGAAAACCCCTGGTCACCCATAAGTGATAACCTCTGGCCAAAAGAGTTGACTGCATCCATAAGCAATGGAAAGAATATATCTGAATCCCAGGCGTCTGAACCTTTTGAAACATACGACCCAAACAAGGTATATAATGTGAGTGAAGTGGATGAAGCACCCGTTTATCCTGGACAAAAAAGTTTGTTGCAAGATTTAATGAAAAGTTTTGACGTGACCTTGCAAGAAGATGAATCACACTCCCCTTTCATTATAGAAATTGCAGAAGACGGCCTCGCTTCATTGAAATATGTCAATGATTTAAGCAGCTCTCAAATAGAGAATGCAAAATCCTTTGTCAACAGCATGCTGATTTGGTATCCTGCCTTAAAAGACAAAGCCAGTGTTCGATGTAAAATGGTTATGTATATCAAATGAAAAAACTATTTCACATATCACTATGCCTCATTTTCTCGGCAGCTTTGAACGCCCAAGAAGCGAGTTACGGCAGCCCGCAAGATGCAATAAATGGATTTTTTGAGGCCAGCTCCGCATCAGATGACTCTGTTCGGCAATCAATTTTTTCAAGCCTTTTTTTAGCTGATGGTCAAATCAATGCTATTATATTCAAGGAAGACCAAAGCGTCATCAATAAGCTGGGATCATGGAAGAAGTTTTTAGGCGAATCAACCTCGTTTTATAATTCCTACGATCTCTCTTTTGATGAAGTTGAGCGATCTATTAATTACTACGAAGACATTGCCGCTGTGCACAGCTTAGCTTATCAAACCCTGACTGAGAAAATCAACCCTTCTGTAATTTACGAGCAGTTTTTATGGTACACTTTCGATCTGATATATGACGGTAACGGTTGGAAACTTACTTCTGCATCATGGATTAATGCCACTGATAATCAGCCTATAGATGATGCTTTGACTCAAGACACCATTTGGCATACATTGAATAAATAACTTTTTCTTGAAGATTTACGTCTAGTTTAGCGTATATTTTTTACTAGCATTGTAAGGACACGCTAAATCTATGACCATGAAAAAAACCTTACTCTATTTATTAGCAGGTGAGTTATTTGTCTTTTGTATTACTGCATGTAATATTGATGAATTAGCCTTCCGACCTACATATGCGATTCCTGTTGTAGAAGCGAGGATGACAATTGGAGAGATTCTAAATTCTCGTCCTTCAGAAGTTGAATCTACGTTTGAAAAAGCCTTTGGCACAGATAGTCTATTCAATTTTCAATTGGTGTACACAGACACTTTGGAGCCTTTAACCTTTGAAAGTTTCGCTGGAACTGGGAATTCTGTTCCAGCAAGAAGTTATCCCAATCTTTTTAAGTTGAGAAGTGTATTCTTAAGAATGACTGGAAATACCGAGAGTGGAGACTTTCGTTTTATCAATCCACGTGTTGACTTCGTATTTAATAATGAAATGAAAACCGAATTTCATCTTAGGTTAGATAGCACCTATACCAAGAATGTTAAAACTGGGGTCGAGTTTCCATTCGACATTAACGATACTGCTATCATTCAACCAGGAAGCTCAGCATCACCAGGGTTGGGGACACTCAGCGTTACAAATGAGAACACAAATGGTGCTTTGACGGATGTGTTTTCTCCTACGCCAAAATTCATGTTCTACAAACCTTTACTATCTGTTCCAGCCCAAGGAACTGCTGAGTCAGGTGAAAGGCTAAATATTTACGCCAAGGTTACATTGCCATTTACTGGATATGGTCAGGCAGTTAGAAATGACACAATACCTTATTCAATTGGCGAAGACGATGTGGATGAAATAGACGCTATTGATTTCATATATTTAAGAATGGCCTTTGAAAATGAACTTCCGCTAGAAGTGACTGTGAACGCATTCATAGTCGACACTATTTCTTGGGACACTTTAGCGCAAGTGCGGCTATATAACAGCCAAACGGGCATTGCATTAAATGGAACTGCAGCTGTTGTTCCTGCGGCTACTCCGCTTCAAACAATTACTTCAACAACTACAACTACTCCCGCTTTCAATTCCTCAGATATGAGATTGTATAAGGAGAATCCTACATCTGGACTTAGTGACATTGAAACCTTATTTAATGGAAATGCAATTCTGCTAAATATGAGTTTCAAAACCACTGGATACGACAACTCTGAAACAGTGTCAATCTATAGTTCACAAGCGTTGAAGTTCAACATGGGCATAAAAACACGTATTGACGCCTCCATCACTAGAGATTCGCTTACTAACCTAATTGGACTTTAAAACCACGAACCTAAATTATCATGAGAAAATTAATCATCATAGCGTTAGTGGTATTTGCAGGATTCAAAGCCAATGCGCAACAAGACTT
>Ga0115569_10000506_pt1 | contig 31298 bp, 19 predicted proteins | sample COGITO_mtgs_1205_2_FD_87295 | JGI IMG/M metagenome (GOLD analysis project Ga0115569, IMG submission 87295) | Pelagic marine microbial communities from North Sea - COGITO_mtgs_120503 | ecosystem: Environmental > Aquatic > Marine > Epipelagic | place: Germany:Helgoland, sampling site Kabeltonne... | reverse complement strand
TATGCCCGTCTTGATCGCTGCCTTCGGTAACTACCTGATCCCGCTGATGATCGGCGCGGACGACATGGTATTCCCGAAGATCAATTGGCTGTCCTATCAGGTCTTCCTGGTCTCGGCGTTCGTCATTCTCGGCGCCTTTTTCGTTGAAGGTGGCGCGTTCGGTGGTGCTTGGACGGCCTATCCGCCTCTCTCGACTAAAGCGGAGTACAACCTATCAGGGCTCGGATCTACGATGTGGATTACTGCCGTCTTCCTAGAGTTTGTGGCGTTTCTGCTAGGCGGTATCAACTTCATCACGACGGCCATGAACAGCCGCGCTCCTGGCATGAAGATGTGGGACATCCCGATGGTCGTCTGGATGATCGTGATCGCTTCTATCCTCTTCATGCTCTCGGTCGGCCCGCTTCTGGCTGGCGGCATCATGATGATCTTCGACCAGAACCTCGGCACGGCGTTCTTCGACCCGGACCGCGGTGGTGACCCGATCCTCTGGCAGCATCTCTTCTGGTTCTTCGGTCATCCCGAGGTCTACGTCGTTCTTCTGCCGGCAGTAGGCATTGTCGCCGACGTCATCACGACCTTCTCCCGCAAGAAGCTCTTCGGTTACAAGACGGTCCTCTACACGGCGATCGGCACGGGCGTCCTTTCCTTCACCGTCTGGGCCCATCATCAGTTCATCGCTGGTATCGATCCGCGCATGGCGAACGTCTTCACGGTGACCACGCTTCTGATCTCGGTCCCGATTGCAGAGATGTTGTTCGTCTATATCGCCACGCTCTACGGCGGTTCGATCACGCTCACGACTCCGATGCTCTGGGCGCTCGCGTTCATCTTCGAATTTCTGATCGGTGGCGTCACGGGCATCTTCCTGGGAGCGTCGGGCAACGACATCTTCATGCACGACACCTACTTCGTGCTCGCCCACTTCCATTACACGTTCTATCCAATTGCGATCATCGGAACCTTTGCGGGCTTTACATATTGGTTCCCAAAGATGTTCGGCAAGATGATGAACGAAGGCCTCGGGAAGCTGCACTTCTGGCTGACAATCCTGACCTTCAACGGGATTTTTCTGCCGCTCTTCGTCTTGGGTGCAGCAGGGCAGCACCGCCGAATCTATGACTTTCAGAATTACCCAGAGCTTGCACAGCCGTGGATGCAGGACATTCGACAGTTCGCAACGATCTGTCTCTGCGTCATGCTCGGTGCCCAGCTCATTTTCTTCTACAACGTGATCAAGAGTTGGATGTCCGGTCCCGCCTCGGGAAAGAACCCGTGGAGGGCCAACACCCTTGAGTGGACAGCCGCCTCGCCTCCGCCCCACGGAAACTGGCCCGAAGGTCTGCCGAACGTTTATCGCGGGCCGTACGAATACAGCCACCCGGATCGCGAAGAGGACTACTGGCCCCAGAACGAGCCGGCTTAGTCTGGGTTTAGTAGGCGTGGCCGGATAGCGGCTATCAGAGTTGTCCGAGACGCCTTAGTCGCTGACCCGGATGTTGAAGATGTTTAGGGCGAGACCTAATGGCCCGCCTGGAAACGAAAAAGACGGAGACGAAAAATGTCCAGACCGATCGCAACGACGCGCAGCATGGCGGGTATACCCACCGCTCGACTGGCCGTGTGGTGGATCATCGCCTCGGAAATCGCGATTTTCGGTGGCGTCCTCGGCTCGTATCTCATGCATCGCCTCGCTCACGGAATCTGGGCAGATTATGCGGCGAACACGAACGAGTGGCTCGGCCTGACGAATACGTTCATTCTACTGACGTCTAGTCTTGCCGCGGTGCTTGCGCATCAGGCGGCGGAACGCGGCGACGGCAAGCGAGCGGCGAACCTGCTCTACGCCACCTGCGCCGGTGGCCTCGCCTTCCTTTGCGTCAAGGCATACGAGTGGAACTACGAGATCAGTCACGGCATGACGATCACGTCTAACACCTTCTGGTCGTTCTACTACACGGCCGCAGGGATCCACGCCCTCCACGTCATCGCGGGCTGCATCCTCATGCTCTTCGTCGCACAAACGGCAAAGCGCAATGAAGAGCTTCATAGGGTCGAGATCATTGGCGTCTACTGGCATTTCGTTGACGTGGTCTGGATCTTCCTCTTCCCGCTTCTCTACATCGCGAAATAGAACGAAGTCTGCTCAATACGTTATGCGTGTTGAGCGGAAAAACTTCAGTTGCACGTTTACGCATTCACACGGCACTAAGCACGGCTTTCGGAGAAAAATCTCATGAGTGATGACCACGCGGCACACGGCGATTCGCACTACGTCAAGATCTGGGCCTACCTTTTGGTATTCCTGATTATTTCGTTCGTGGGTCCGATGCTTGAGATTCAGTGGTTGACCCTGGTCACCGCCTTCGGGATCGCGGGTATCAAGGCCTATCTCGTCGTCGTGAATTTCATGCACATCAACGCGGCGCCTCGTTTCGTAACCTACGCGGTCACGACTACGCTGGTCTTTATGCTTCTCTTCTTCGCCGGCGCGGCCCCCGACGTCATGCAAAGCAGCGGGACGAACTGGATCAAGCCTGCATGGATTGAAGCCGAGCGTGCGTACGAAGCCGGTGAAGTCAGTGGCGGTGGCCACGGCGAAGCGGCCGGTCATGGCGACGAACACGGCGACGGGCACGAAGAAGCCGCTGGCGCGCATCACTAATTTTTAGCCCGGACCGAGTTCCTAGGCGCGAGCGTTCTTTCTTGCGCCTTTGAATCCTAACGTTCTGGTCGGGGGAGCCAGGGCAAAAAGGATGATCAAAGTCTTATGAGCAGCACTTCCCCTCCGAACAATCACGGCATGCGCCTCGTGTCCGAGGAGCACGGCGAGCCTAACGTCGTCTCCAGTGGCGTTCTAGGCATGACGCTCTTCGTCATGACCGAGATCATGCTTTTCTCGGGAATGATCAGCGCCTTTGCGATCGTGAAGGCCTCGTCGGCCATCTGGCCTCCGCCGGATCAGCCGCGACTCCCTTTGGAAGAGACTGCGTTCAACACGCTCGCGCTCCTCGCCTCAGGCGTCCTCCTCTATCTGGCGCAGCGCCGATTCAACGTCGACCGAGAATCCGCGCGCATCCCGATCATCGCATCGGTTGGTCTCGGTACTTTCTTCGTGCTCTTCCAGGGCTGGGAATGGGCATCGATGCTCGCGCAGGGACTGACGCTCACCTCGTCGACCCTCGGCAGCTTCTTCTATCTGATCGTCGGGACGCACGCACTCCACGCGATCGTGGCTTTAGGCTTGCTCTTCCGCATCTGGCGACGCCATGCGATGGGTTGGCTTCAGCCGAGTCAACTCGCGACGGCGGCGGTGTTCTGGTATTTCGTAGTGGGTGCTTGGCCGGTGATCTACTGGCAGCTTTATTTATAATACGCGCGCAGAGCGCGCTGTCAGCAGGGATGCTGACCGCTGAGGGCTCATTCAGAGTTAAGGATTAGCTCTGCTGACGGCGAAACGATTAATCGAAACGACGAGGGAATGGGGGCTGATCTGATGATGAAGAATTTGATGCGAGGCTTTGCAGTCGTTTTGAGTTGGGTAGTTCTTCAAACGCCGTCGATCGCTCGGGCTTGCGCGGTTTGTTCGGCGGGCAGGGATGAAGAAAACGCTGACGCGTTTTTGTGGTCGACCTTGTTCATGTCGGCGATGCCGCTCGCTGCGATTGGGATGCTCGTCTACGTGCTCTACAAGCGGATGCAGAAGCTTGAGCAAGAGACGGAGCGCGGGCCGGATGGTCTGCCGCTTAGGCGAAGCAGGGTTCCGGTTCCGAGGCCTGACACACCGATCGCCTAGCTCGGCATTGATCTAGCCGGTGGCGTCGAGGACGTGGAGGGCGAGCTCGGGGCGAGTGACGATGCTCGCGCTTTCCAGCTCTAGGTCGAAGACGATCCGAGCGTCACCGCATTGTAGCTGGCGGAAGACTTGAGCGACCTTCTCTTCGAGGGACCAGTTGCCCTGGCCGTAGTCCGTGCCCTCTCGGGTCACGTACTCCTCGACGATACCTCGTAGGGCGCCTGGGGAGAGTTCGTCCGGGTCGAGATCGACACCGGACAAGGGTTGATCAGGAGTGGGTTCGTCTTCGTTCATTGCCTAGAAGCGTAGCCCGGATTTAAAGATCGCAAGGGAATGCCACGTCCAGACGGCCCTGGGCCTAGTGAGCCCCACGGGGCTGCGGCCAAAAAACCCTAAATCAGCCTGAACTCAGAGCACCGATTTGCCGATCTTGTCGACGATGACACTCGTATTCGGACTCTTTCAAACGATCTTCGTCGCCGGATGGCTGACGATCGGAGCACTCCAGCGACGCATCGCCGGGGTGGGCTCAGCCGCCTATGTATTCTTCGGCTTCCTGATGGCTCTTTGGTCTATCGGTGAGCTCTTGGTCATGGTGGCACATGAGCCGGAGGGCGTCCTGATAGCGCGCCGCACCTTTTTCTTCGCGGCCGCCTTTCTGCCCCCAACCTGGTTCTGGTTGGCCACTCGCGCCGCCAAGCCCCGATGGTCGAACAAAAACCCAAAGCGTGTCGCCTACGCCTTCATCACGCCGGCATTCTTCTATTCGTGTCTCTACTGGGACTCCGCAGGAAACTTCGTGCATTGGACCGCGATGCCGCCGGTCGCGGGGCCTTGGTTCGATCTCTATACCATTTACCAGTACGGCATCTGCGTTGCCGGCGCTGCGTATTGTATTCAGGCCGGCTCGCGACTGGGCCGTTCAGATCTCCGGACCCTCGCCTCGATCGCCTTCGGCGTTGCCCTTCCGATTACCGCAAACCTTTTCTACTACCTTGACGTGATGGAGCAGGACTGGACTGCGGTTGCTCTCGGTCCGGCCGCCGTATTAGTTTGGGTCGCGGCGCTCCATTCAGGCGTGGCCTCGTCTGTCCCGATAGATAGAGAAAGCGTAATCGACCAACTCGACGTCGGCGTCATCGTCGCGGATCCAGGCGGTCGTATCGTCAGTGCGAATCCCGCAGCCGAGCGATTGGCCGATGTCGGAAGCCTGCGTGGCATGCTGCTCCCCGAGGCGGTCGCCGCCGCTGAGCAGCGCCCCGAAATGATGATCGAGTCGCGCGCCATCGCCCTCACAAACCGTCTCGGCGTCACGGGCCACGCGCTCATCCTAAGTGATCGAACAGATGCCGAGGCTGCGCGTCGGCGTCTAGAGATCGGCGGCCGATTGGAAGCCTTGGGATCGCTCACTGCGGGGATCGCCCACGAAGTGAATAATCCGCTCGCCTTTATTCAAGCCAATCTGTCTGCCCTCGAGGGCACCGCCAAAGAACTCAGCGACAAAGAATTTCGAAGAACCCTGCCTGAACCCCTTCAGGAATCCGTCGCCGAAATGGCCGCTCTCGTTGAAGAAACACAGGAAGGTGTCGAGCGTATCCGTTCACTCGTCCAAAGACTGAAGACCTTTGCCAGGACACCGGACGTGCACGCCACCGCCGTTGAAGTCGATCTCGATCGAGCCCTGCGACAAGCGGCTGCGATCGCGACGATTGGACAGCCCGGCCACCCGATTGACATCCAGAGTGTCGGGGGGCTGCGGGTCATCTCCTCCGAAACTGCGGTGTTCCAGATTTTGGTCAACCTCTTGCTCAACGCCGTTCAAGCGGCCCCGGATCGACCAAGCGTACATGTCCTCGTCCGGGCCGAGGGCGCAGGGGTTGAGGTGCTCGTCGAAGACGAGGGACCGGGTATTGCGAAGGCACTACTTCCCCGAATCTTTGATCCGTTCTTCACAACAAAATCCACAGGCACCGGGCTTGGCCTCTCTCTTAGTTACGACTTGGCAGAGCAGCTTGGGGGCTCGTTGAGTGCTGGAAACCGCGAGGGCGGCGGCGCTTGCTTCTCCCTGTGGTTGCCAAGTAATCCGCCCATGATGGGCGCCGAAGAGTCCTGCGTTGCGAGCCCAAGGGCACAGGGTGTCGCCGATATGGCATGATCGGGCCGGGAGGCTCCATCATGACGAAGGAAAAAAATAGCGACCAGACCCACGAAGACATCGCCTGGCTCGATGTTGAATCACTCCGCGCGGCACAGGCGGAACGTCGGCTGAGTGCCGTCGACGTGACGGAGTTCTTCTTCGATCGCATTGAGCGCCTCGCGCCGACGCTCGGAGCCTTCGTCTCACTTCAGAGCAATCGAGCGCGCGAACGTGCAAAGGAACTCGACGCGCGGCGTGATCGCGGCGAAGCATTGGGGCCGCTTCATGGCGTCCCTGTTGCGCTGAAAGACTTATGCGATGTTGCAGGAGAGCCCACGCGGGCAGGTACGACAGCGTTAGGCGAAGAGCCCGCAACGGAAAACGCCGAAGTCGTGGATCGCCTCGAAGCCGCCGGCGCAATCGTGTTGGGTAAGGTCAAGATGACTGAAGGGGCACTCGTCGAGCATCATTCGAGCGTGACGCCGCCAAGAAATCCCTGGAACGCGGAGCGCTGGACCGGGATTTCCTCGAGTGGGTCGGGCGTCGCAGTGGCGGCAGGGCTCTGTACCTTGGCCCTCGGGACAGATACGGGGGGATCCATTCGGTACCCATCCTCCGCCTGCGGTCTGTCGGGGTTAAAGCCGACGCACGGACGCGTTTCGCTTCGTGGAATTTACCCGCTGGCGGATTCCCTCGATCATATCGGCCCTATGGCGCGCTCGGCGAAAGATGTCGCTCGCGCCTTTGCCGTGTTGTGTGGACATGATCCGCGCGACCCGTGGAGCCGATCGAATAATCCACCTGTGCGACCTCCATCTAACGTGACAAATCTATCGGGAAAAACGATCGGGTTCGACGTGAAATTCTGCGAAGAAGATGTTGATCCCCAAATGGCGACAGCCGTGCGTGAGGCGCTTGAGATCTTTAAGCAGCTCGGTGCGACTGTCGTCGAGTTCGAACTTCCGGACTACCAAGAGTGTGCAGGAGCCTGGGTTCATCTGGGCTACCCCGAGATCGCCAATGCGCATGCGGCAACCTACCCGAGCCGTAAAGACGAGTACGGGACCTTTCTTGCGGCGGCAATCGAAGTGGGACTTGCCGTCGATGGACGAGACACCGCTCGGGCTTGGAAAGCGCGAACAGCATTTACGCGGCGCCTAGCAGGCTGCTTCGAAGGCGGATCTGGGACGTGTCCGAAAGAGGCGCCGAACGGGCTCGACGCGATGATCGCCCCCGTCGTTCCCGGGCGATTCCCCGCGACGGCCAATCTTGCAGAGCCACAAAATTTGCCCTTCGGCGGTTCTTCGATGCGCTTCACGTCGCCCTTCAATTTGTCGGGAAGTCCTTCGCTTACCATGTGCGGTGGGTTCGACGGAGAAGGAGCGCCTATCGGTTTTCAGTTGATTGGGGCGGATCTTGCGGAGGATGTCTTACTCGAACTAGGCGCCGGCTATCAAGGCAAGACCGACTACCATCTGAAGCGTCCGAACCTCGCTCTAGATAACGATGTCTGCGAATAGTTGTTCATCGCTTGCGGGCCTGTTTCTCGGCTTCGTCGGACAACGCGCGGCAAGGTATGCCCAGGTAACCAAATAATTCAAGATGGCTTCGTTTTCCCGACGCCCTAATATTGGACGCGCGCGAATCGTTGCGCCTCTCCTCTTCTCTCCACGAACAGTATTCATACGCCCGAAAGCCCGCGTCATGGGCCGCGTCGCTTATGCATTTGCTGAAAGGTCAAAATGAAGGTCGATGCTCCTCTCTATTCATTCGATCAACCCGAAGACGAGGTCAAGTCTCTCGAAGCGAAGGGCTATGCCGGCGCCTTTACGTATGAGGGGCCTCACGATCCGTTCTTTCCGCTGCTTTTGGCTTCTCGCGCGAGCGAGTCAATTGATCTCTACACGGCGGTCGCAATCGGATTTGCTCGCAATCCGATGATCTTGGCGAATATTGGATGGGATCTTCAGGCGACGACGAAGGGGCGGTTCATGCTAGGCCTCGGAACGCAGATCAAGCCTCATATCGAGAAGCGTTTTAACATGTCCTGGTCGAAGCCGGCCACGCGCATGAAGGAAATGGTGCTTGCGATCAAGGAAATCTGGCGGACCTGGGAGGCGAATGAGCGCCTCGATTTCCGCGGCGAGATCTATCAGAACACTTTGATGACCCCGATGTTCAATCCCGGCCCCGCTCCCTACGGCCCGCCGCCGATCTTTTTGGCGGGCGTTGGGCCACGCATGACCGAAGTGTGTGGCGAAGTGGCAGACGGCTTTTTGACGCATCCCTTTGGGACAGCGAAGTCGTTCGAGGAGCTGACGCTCCCCGCCCTCGACCGGGGCCTCGAGGCGAGCGGTCGTGCGGCCTCGGATCTTTCGATCTCCCTCCAGCTCATGATATGCAGCGGACGTAACGACGAAGAGATTGAGCAGAGCCGCCAGGTCACGAAACAGCAAATCGCTTTTTATGGTTCGACGCCCGCTTACAAGCCCGTCCTGGATTGCCATGGCTGGGGTGACTTGCAGCCTGAACTGAACGCGATGACGAAGCAGGGCAAATGGAGCGAGATGAACGCGCTGATTTCGGACGAGTTGGTGGAGTCGATTGCCGTCTGTGCGCCGATCGGCGAAGTAGCAGAGCGCGTGATAGAACGATGTCAGGGCAGAGCAGAACGTGTGAGTCTCGTCGCGCATTGGACACGAGATCCCGACCTCTGGGACGATGTCGTTCGAGATTTGAACGCTTCGTGAGGAGAGATAGATGAAGCGAAGCGCAGCCGTCGAACTCTTTTGGAAATGGCATCCCGCGATCTATCGATGGTCTTCGGGGCGCTTGCTCGGGAAATTGGCCGGGCTGCCTGTGCTTTTGCTCGAGACGGTGGGCCGGAAGAGTGGGGAGCGGCGGGAAACGGCGCTGACCTATTTGCCCTATCCGTTTCGGGGTGAGGCCGGCGACGGCGAAGGTGCGGTCGTGATTGGTTCGGTGTTAGGAGAAGCGAAGCATCCCGCATGGGTTCTGAATTTGCGCGCGGATCCAAAGGTTGCAATCACGATTGGCCCGAGCCGAATCGCGGTTGACGCGCGTGAGGCCGAGGGCCACGAGCGCCAGTGATCTGGGAAGAACTCGTAAAAATCTCGCCCAGCTATGCCGACTACCAACATCAAACGGACCGACATATCCCCGTCGTGGTTCTCGAGCGGCGGAGCCGTTAGCCGCGAATCGACAGCCGTTAGCCGCGAATCGAGATCCGTTAGCCTCGAATCGAGATCCGTTAGCCTCGAATCAAAAGATGTTAGGCGTCTATTTGTTTGGCTAGGCGCCGGGCGGCTTCCTCGAATTCAGAGACGGTGTCCGCGATGATGTCCGCGACGGGACGGATAGACTCTATGCGGCCGGCGACTTGACCCGTTAAAGCGACGCCATTTTCGAGCTTGCCTTCGAAGTAGACGTCCCGCACGCCGCCTCCGAGGCCTTCCATGGCATTTCCTTCGCCCGTCTCGAAGCGCTCTGTTGTCTTCGTGCGCAGCGCGCGAAGCGAGGGACCACCCTCCGTGCGCAAGAAGCACGTGTCGGTTTCTGCAGCGTCTACGATGGCGCTCTTCCACCCGTCGTGGACGGGAGACTCCGCGGCAGAGACCATCCGAGTGCCCATCTGCACCCCCTCTGCGCCGAGTGCAAAGGCCGCGGCCATCGAAACACCGTCGCAAATTCCGCCTGCGGCAATGATGGGAACATCGACCTTTGACCTAATAAGGGGCAAGAGGACGAGGCTTGAGACGGGCTTTGGGCCCTTGAAGCCGCCGCCTTCTCCGCCCTCGACAATCAATCCGTCGACGCCCGCATCCACGGCCTTAAGCGCCGCACGCAACGTCGGAACGACGTGATACACGATGAGTCCATTTTCCTTGAGAGACTTTGTGTACTTCGTTGGGCTACCCGCGGAGGTTGAAACGAATTTCACACCTTCGCCGGCGACGAATTCAACGATCGAAGGATCGCGCACGAAGGCTTGAGCGATGTTCACGCCAAAGGGGAGGCCATCGTTCTTCATCTTCGTAATTTCGCCGCGCAGCGTATCGAGTTCGCCTGAAGAAGTTTCAATGATCCCGCATGCGCCCGCGCGAGAGACGGCGGAGGCGAGGGGATGCCTCGCGATCCATCCCATGGGCGCTTGCACGATCGGAATTTCAACACCGAGGTCACGGGTCACACGATTGTTAAAGCGCATAGTGGCTCCTTTGGGCGGCGTCTTCCTGAGAGGACGCCCTGGCCGAGTCGGAAATCGTTTAGCCAAATCGATCCGGATTAACGGAGGTGAGGCCGAGGCGTTCGAGGCTAGCGCGTTGGCCTTGGTGAGGGCATTTCTTGAGGGAAGGAAAGGGACGAACTCACAGTGCAGATTGCTACGCTCGCATGCTCAAATTTGGTGACCCGGAAGGCCGGAGATCTCCTGCGATGTGGAACCGAAGTCCCTCCTGCACAAGGAAAGAACTAAATGCTGAAGCCGATGTCCGAACGCACTCCGCGACCTGATTGGGTGCGTCGCTTCAATTTGATGGGTGATTCCGTAGGGGGCGCCGGGCATCTCATTCCCCTCGAGCCCAACGAGTTGGTTTCCCTCGCGCAAAGCATTACGGGGCTCTCTGATTTCGGTGACTTCGACGGCGATTGGCGCAGCCGCCTCGATTCTATGGTCACTGCGATTGAAAACGAATCCAATCTCTCAGTCGTCGGCCGGCTGATGACGCGACAGGAAATTCTGCGCTCGTTGCAGACGCGATTGTATATGACGCGCCGGCTCGATGAGACGCCGGCGATTCTCGACGAAGTGATCGAGGCTCCGATCATCGTGACGGGCCAGGGTCGATCCGGCACATCGATTCTCTTTGAGTTGCTTTCCCTCGACCCCGACGCACGCAGTATTGCCGCCTGGGAAGCGACCCATCCGGTGTCGACCGGCCTCGACGTAGACACGATGATTGCGCGGACCGAACCCGAGCAGGAACTCTGGGCAGATATTCAGCCGGAATATGCGACGGTCCACGAACATCGCTCAGACCTTCCCGTCGAATGCATTACGCCCATGATGCCGTCCTTTGCATCGTTTCAGTGGTGGATCGAAAATTCGCTGACGACGTGGATGCCGGATTTTGTGGCCGCACTGCAATTCCACACGGTCTTTCTCAAGATGCTGCAGTATGGAAAGCCTAAGAAGACTTGGGTACTGAAGACGCCGGTCTATCTGCCCGTGCTCGACTTAGTCTTTCAGTTCTTCCCCGACGCGTGGGTGATGTTGACCCATCGCGATCCGCTCAAGACTCTGCCGTCTGGGATGTCGACTCTGGCTTCGGTTCGGTGGCAAAGAAGCGATGTCGTAGATCTAGAGAACCTGACCGCGGGCGCCGCAGGGAGCTACGACCTGATGGTCCACGTGAAACAGCGACGCGATAACGGCGACTTTCCCGATCGAATTACCGACATTCATTTCCTCGACCAGATGCGTGATCCGGTCGCAGGAATCCAAAAGGCTTATGCGAAGGTCGGGCGTACCGTTGGCGACACGCATGCCAAGCGAATCCAGGACTATCTGGACAACAAGCCGAAGGGGAAATTTGGTAAGCACGCTTATCAGCCCGAAGATTGGGGTTTCACGAAGGCGGGTATTCGCGAGCAGACCAAAGTCTACGTCGATGCCTATGGCGTCGAGCTCGAAGACTAAGAATCGAACTTTTCTTCGGGTGCTTCCTTGGCCCAGCGCCATTCGAAGAGAAAGGTCGTGACATAACGCCCGCCGGGCATCAGCTCGGGGGTACCGGCTTTTTTCTTACCCTTTGTCTGAGCAATCGATTCGATGGCCCAGGTCGCGAGCAGCGGGTGTCCCATCTCGAGCACGCGAATTTTCTTCGGCTGGTTATTGCGTGCGATCTCGAAACTGATGACGACGCGACCGACGATTTTGGATCGCTGGGCGTAGGGTGAATATCGTGGCGCCGGCAGCTGGAGCCATTTCGGCGGTTGGGCAAAGCCGCCGGACGGGAGTGTCTTCACGCGAAACGTCGACGAGCCGTCGGCGTCGGGGAAGGCCATGGGTTCGTCGGTATAGAAGTCATCGATTAATCGTCTGTGGGCGTAGGCTAGATTTTCGAGGCCAAGCTTCTCGTAGCATCGTGCCCGTGCGACCGTCGACTCCCGTGCATAGCTTCCAAGGTCGATCCGAGTCTGTGCTCGGTCGAGCGTTTGGAGTGCTTTGGTGCACTGCCCGCGGCCCGTTTGCGTTCTCGCCGTTTCGACGGAGTACATTCGCTCGTTCTCGCGAACGCGATCCCACAGCGTTGCGCATCCTGTTAGGCCGACCAGCAAGAAAAACATGAGTGCTAGTTGAAGGGCTCTCGTGAGGCTGCGCTTCGAGAGCGGGCTTGGCTGAGTCGAATGAACGGGCATATATCCTCCGTGCGGCTCTTTTAAGTGCAAGCGGCGAGGGTGAGGCGAGAGAGCTGGTCGGCGAAGGATACGGCTTTCTGGCGGAAAGGCTTTCCCTTCTCTGGCGCTTCTCCGGCGCTTCTCTGACGAGCCGTCGGGTCATTCGCCCCCTGACGGCTCGAGGAGCCCGGCGCCGTTGGTCTCCGGCAGAGACCAGACGATTGGGATCGCGAGGAGCGTGATAGACGAAAGTAGGATGATGGCGAGGCTAGCCGAGCCAAAAAAGCTGCTCAGCATGCCTGCAGCAATGGGGCCGAAGACGATGCCTAGTCGACCGAATAGGTTATTTGCGAGGGCTAGAGCGGTGGCCCTAGATTCGGTGGGGAAGAGTTCGGTTGTCCAGGTTGTGACGATGGTCCAAACGCCGCTCATGCCCACCATCAGGAAGTATCCGAGGTAAATCGCGCTTGCGCCCGTCGAGCGGTAGCAAAAGGCTGAGGCGAGGAAGGCGGTGCAGAGATAGAGGGTCGCGGCCGAGCGGCGGCCGATTCGGTCCATCAGGAATCCGGAGAACACGTAGCCAGCGATACCGATTGGAATTGTTCCAAAGGGGAGCCATGCGAGATCTGCGGAGGTCCAGCCGCGTTCCCCGAATACGTAGTTCGTGAAAAAGTACAGAGCGCTGCCCGACCAGAAGTTGACTGCGAACCAAATACAGGTGACGCGAATCAGTCGCGCGCGATCTTGAGAACGCCAAAGGCTTCGGGCGATGCGGGCGAAGTCCTGGCCATAACGCGACCCGCCTGGCGGGCGTTCGCTCCACGCACGGGTCTCCTTGATACGCCGGAAATAGAGTGGAAAGAGAATGAGCGGGAAGGCTCCAATCAAGAAGAGACCTCGCCATCCGATATCCATCGCTTCGAGGGGGGCGAGTAATCCGGCAGGCAAAGCTGCGCCGAGTGCCGCAGTCGACGCAAAGAGCCCATTCACTCGGCCGCGAATTTCGGATGGCATTTCTTCGGACAGGATGAGGTACGCAAGAAAGAGTTCGACGACCATTGCCCCGCGTCCGAAGAACTGAAGCACGGTAAAGACGAACAGAGTCGGAGCGAAGGCAGTCGCTAGCGTGAAGAACGCGTAGGCGAAGAGGCCGCCGAGAAAGACCGGACGCCGCCCGACGACATCCGCGAGCAGGACGACAGCGAAGGCCGCGACCATGCCGAGTCCCGAGATTCCGACGGAAACGCCGACCTCCGCCGTCGAGGCCGAGAAGGTGTCGCGGATGACGGGCTGCACGAAACTTGTGAGCTTGGTGTCGAATCCCTCGAAAAAGGTCGCAACACAGAGGAGCGCAAAGAGTCCAAGCTGAGGGCGCAGGCCCGTCCATAGACTCGTGGGCGCGGCGGCGATGGGGCTCTCTTGTTCGGTCGAGGTGGATTCGGACACGAAAAGATTGTCGTCTTTGTGCGGCGGAGTGGCAACGAGGGCCGGGCGATGAGATGATCGCGTCCTTGGAGGCCCTGTGCTTAAAACGATTTCGCTAATTAGCCGAAAACCTGACCTTTCTCGAGCCGCGTTTCGCGAACACTATGAAACGGTTCACGCGCCGCTTGCCCTGCCGCATATGACGGGCCTGATGCGTTATGTCCGGTATCACGTGGAAGAGGAGTGGGCGGGGGACTTCGAATCCGATGTGTTATCTGCCTTCTGGTACCGGGATGCAGAATCGGCTGGCGAGATGATGAAGACCCTCTCGGGCGAAGCGGGGAAGCCGATCCTCGCGGACGAACTCACTTTTATGGACAAGCCGAAGAACATCTTCTTCCCAGTGAGCGAACGGCATCTCGACCTGGGGAAAAGTGGCGGGCCGAAGAAGCCGAACACTGAATCCGAGGAATCGGTCTTCGTTCTGTTGCGGAACCCAGAAGGCGAGAGCCGATATGACAGCTCGTCCCGGCTGGTCCTGGAGCATTGGGGCAAGCTTGCCTCGGCCTGTGGACCGCTTGGGTTTGCGCTCCTGCGAGACACGTTTCCCATGGAAAGGACTGGCGATTCGGAATCCGATGACGGGCTTCGCTACAACGCCGTGCTGCAGTTGAACGCAGCGGGCGGCGAAGGGCTCCGTGAGGGTCTTGATCGATGGTCCGCAGGATTGGTTTCGACGGGCTACAAGGTCGCAGTTGTGATGACGCGGCGGTTTGAGACCGCACTGCCGAGTGGCGGAATAGTCTAAGCGCGAGTCATTAGGCGTGAGCCGCCAGCTGTGTGTGGGGAGCCGCCAGCTGTATCGGGTGAGCCGTCAGCCGTGCGGCGCGCAGTGCTAGGCGTCGAAGCGGGCGCGCATCTCCGGCGGTAAGATCGGGCACGCGTCGTTCGGCTTGGCGAAGAGCTTCTTGCGGACACGTGCGACCGCATCGTAGGCGGCATCAAGCGGCGCTGCCGGGAGCGCTGCTCCGACGACTGCAATGCCTCGCCAAAGGCCGCCTAGGCGTGAAGCGATTTCGATAGCGGCAGCGGAGCGCGTCAGCAGCTGGCCGTCTTCGAGGATCAGCACGATGCTGTCGGGGAGTTCGTCTGCCTGGATATCGTCGCGAGTATCGGTGAGACGCTCAAAAGTTGGGCCAGCGAGGGGTGCGAATCGCAGGGCGATTTGGTCCGTTGTGTTCAGGTCTTCTGACAGAACAATTCGCACGGCGCGATGACAGAAGCCGCAGTCCCCGTCGTAGAAGAGTCGCGCCGGTTCGTGCTTGCCCGGCCCGCTGTCCGAGGGGTCGGTCGATGTGTTGCCGGATGTACTGCCGGATATATTAGTCGTGAGGAACTGGGATCGGCCGGGCCACCAGATCGGGTTCGCTGCGAAGGCGTGCAACAAGAGCAGCGCGCCGCCCCCTTCCGGACTGCCGGGCACGAAGAACATCGCGAACTCGGCGAATGTCAAAGCGATCCAGGCCGTCGGACGCGCGGGTGGGAATACGAGAGCTGCGATGAACCCGATTCGGAGTACTGCAAGAATCCAGCCTACGAAGGGCAAAGCCAGTTCGGCTTCGCTTTGCGCGCCAGAGGCGAAAAATGCGATTAGCCGATCGCCATGAATGAGGGCGAGGACGAGCCACGAAGCGTGGGCGAGCCATGCGGGCCGATACCAATCGCCTCGCGGATCGACGCGCTCTCGTGCGTCCCAAGATCCGAAGGGAGTGACGGGTACGAGGAGGTGGAAGATGAGCAGGAGCGAAGTGAAGACGACGTCGGCACGGGGAAGTACGAGGGGCGCGCCGTCAACGAAGGCAGCGACGCCGCCGATGATAAGCAACAGGTTGAAAGCAAGCGCGCGGTCTCGCCAGCCAATAGAGAGCGCGAGCGCACCGGGAATTCCCAGGGCGAGCAGTGGCCAAGCGGGCCCCTCGACGTGGCCAAGGCGTGCCAGGCAAACGGAAGCAACAGCGGCCGCTATGCCCCCACGCAAGATCGAATATTGAACGCCAGTCCATCCCATGATGGGACGCATGGTGACGCACTGAGTGTCGAGGTCAATCGCTTGGCGTGGGAGGTTCTTGGAAGGGAAGCGAGAAGCCGACGATGGTGCCCTCCTCGTCGCTTAAGTATCGGCACTCCGTCCCGACTCGATCTCCATGCGCGCGCTAGCATTGCCGATTCGAATGGGGGAAGGAAAGTCGATGTCTACACTCGTCGAACGAGATCAGAGCGTTGTTTGGCATCCCTATGCACCGCCCGCGGCGAGCCCTTTATTTGCCGTCGAAAGCGCCCGCGGCGTTCGTCTCCGGCTGGATGACGGCCGAGAATTGATCGACGGAATGTCGTCATGGTGGTCGACAATTCATGGCTATTGCCATCCGCATATCGAGGCGGCGCTCAAGGATCAGATTGAACGTCTTCCGCACGTGATGTTCGGTGGGCTGACCCATGAAGGCGCGATTAGGCTATGCGAGCGCTTGGTGGAGATGGCTCCGGCTGGGCTGACGCGGGTTTTTCTCAGTGATTCGGGGTCGGTGGCCGTCGAGATCGCGATCAAGATGGCAATTCAGGTCTGGCACGCACGCGGCCGTCCGGAGAAGCGTCGGCTGCTTACGATTCGAGGCGGATATCACGGGGACACGTTCGGTGCGATGGCGGTCTGTGATCCTGAGACCGGAATGCACGGGCTATTCGAAGGAAGCCTGACGAAACATCTATTCGCGCCTCGACCGGAGTGCCGTTTTGGCGAGCGATGTGAAGAGGACGAGCTTGCGGAGTTCGAGCGAATTCTCGTTACGCACAAAGATGAGCTGGCGGCGGTGATTCTCGAACCGATCGTGCAGGGTGCCGGAGGCATGTGGTTTTACTCTTCGGGCTATTTGGCTCGGGTTCGTGCGCTCTGCGACGAGGCCGACGTGTTGTTGATCACGGATGAGATCGCGACGGGCTTTGGTCGGACAGGGAAACTCTTTGCGTGTGAGCATGCGGGAATCAGCCCCGACATTCTGTGTGTGGGGAAGGCGCTGACGGGAGGCACCATGAGCATGGCTGCGACGTTGGCGAGTGAAGAGGTTGCGCAGTCGCTTGGGGGCGGCGAAGCAGGTGTCTTTATGCACGGACCGACATTTATGGGGAGCGCGCTCGGCTGCGCCGCTGCGAATGCGAGTCTCGATTTGCTCGAGCAGGGGACCTGGAAGCATCAAGTGCCGGCGATCGCAGCACAGCTTGCGGAAGAGCTTGAGCCTTGTCGAACGCTTCCCGCCGTGAATGAGGTGCGTGTGCTCGGAGCAATCGGAGTGGTCGAGCTTCACGAGCCGGTGGATATGTCGGTCGTTCAAAAGGCCTTCGTGGACGAGGGCATTTGGATTAGGCCTTTCGGAAAGCTCGTCTATACGATGCCTCCGTACTTGATCGAAAAGCAGGACCTCTCGGCGATTACGCGAGGGATGAAGACTGTGATCGAGGCGATTCGTTAGGCGAGGTTCTCCGATCCCTCCCCTTCGAGTCAGGTTTGAACGGCCGAGCCGTGGATGCGGCTTTCTTTGCGGACAGCATGGCCGAAGGGCTCTCCGCGTGATTACCCTGCAATGACCTCAAACTCGTCGCTGTCGGAGAGTAAATCAATCGCCGATCGAGGACGGGCGTGAAAAAGATCGACGACGGCCACCCGCATACTTGCATTCGAGGAACGGGTTTTGTGCGTCCACCTCGATGGATACGCCCCTCCATGTTGCGGCGCAGTGACCGTCGTCGTCCAGACTCTTCCGATGGGGAAATCCCCAGATTGCGCTCCCTGATTATTCGGTTCCCCGACTTGTTTGTGGGCAGCGGCCATTCGCGCACGTCGTTGTGCGCTTGGTTCGTCGCCCCGTCGCTCCGGGAATCGAAAAACGCTTTCCGGGCTTCGGAAGAGTTTCGCTTGTTTGTGGTTGTGTTCGTTAGTTCTTGGGCCTTTCAACGGGTTAATCGGCGAAACGCTCGGCGAACGTTAATGACGATCGATCAGTTGACGCGGGCGAATGAAGTTCGTGAGAGCGGAGTAATGCCGTGCCTCGAGTAGAGACTTTCGAGGCATTTGCGCAGAAAGAGCAGCAATTTCAGGTTTCTCGGGACAATTTACGGAGGACAGCTCTAGGTCGGGGGCGGCCAGGGCACGGCGCGACCGAAGGTCCGACTAAATCCCCACCTGCCGACCGGAATGGGCCGCGAAAAGCACAGTTGACCAAAAGTCATACCGCTTGGGCCCAAGCTCGGCGAAGCCCCTGTATGATCCAGATCGCGGCGAGTCATCGGCAAGGATCCCCTTCCGATTCTCGACGTCCGCCCTTGGTTTCGTCTGTTCTGCCAAGTCCCCACTTTCGCAGTGCCGGAGCCAGGCCGAATAATTTACTCGCGCGACGAGCGAGTTTGAAATCAGCTTTTCTATCCGAGGGTTGCCCTCGGTGGCATCCAACGACATTCGAGTGATCCGTGGCCGGTCAAGCCGCGGCCCCGATCTGTTTTCGGACCTCTATCCAGACCTATAGAAGGAGCAGCAAGTGGAGCTTTCCTACACAGACGAACAGAACCGCTTCCGTGAAGAAGTGCGGACTTGGATTTCCGAGGCGATGCCTCCGGTGATCAAGAAGAAGGCTGAGGACGGCGCCAACTTCGAGAATTCTGAGATCATGGAGTGGCACAAGATTCTCTTTAAGAAGGGATGGGTCGCACCGAACTGGCCGGAAGAAATCGGTGGTCCCGGTTGGGACGTCGCGGAGCGCTCAATCTTCCAGGAAGAATGTGTCCGCGCGGGAACCCCCGGGCTCTCGCCCTTCGGTCTCTCGATGGTTGGGCCGCTGCTTATTCAGTTCGGCTCCCCGGAGCAGAAGGAACGCTTCCTGCCGCAGATTCTTGCTGGCGAAGAAATCTGGTGTCAGGGCTATTCGGAGCCGAATGCCGGCTCCGATCTCGCGAGCTTGCAGCTTCGCGCGGATTCAGATGGCGATGACTACATCCTGAATGGCCAGAAGACCTGGACGACCTACGCGCAATACGCGGACTGGATCTTTGTCCTCTGCCGCACGAATGGCGATGGTAAGAAACAGGAGGGCATCACGTTCCTCCTTGCCAATATCAATGAGACGGAAGGCATCGACGTGAAGCCCTTCCTTACGACGGGCGGCACCTACGCCTTCTCCGAGACGTGGTTCAAGGACGCACGCGTTCCCAAGGCGAATCGTGTCGGTCCCGAGGGCGGTGGCTGGGCGATGGCTAAGGCCCTGTTAGGTCATGAGCGAACGGGGATCGGCGGTATCGCCGACTCCGCCCGCAACATTCGCCAAGTCAAGTCGATCGCACAGCGCACGCCCGTTGGAAACGGCACGCTCTTCGATGACCAGGATTTCCGAACCCGGATCGCGCGCAAGGAGATGCGTCTTCGGGCCATAGAGATTTTGAACCTGCGCCAGCTTTCCGCAGCGCAGCTCGGTCATGCACCGGGCGCAGAGAGCTCGGTGCTTAAGATCGTGGGCACGGACATGCAGCAGGAAACGCGGGAACTGGCCATGGACGCCATGGGGCATAATGCGGCTGGATGGTTGGACTCTCCTGAAGAGGCACTACCGGCCTACCAGCAGTCGGTCGCCTCGCAGTTCAACTACGAGCGTGCGGCAACCATCTACGGCGGATCGAACGAGATCCAAAAGAACATCATTTCGAAGCAGATGCTTCGACTGCCGGGAGCGTGATCCGATGAATTTTGATCTCACCGAAGAACAACAAATGATTCAGGAGCAGGCAGCCAAGTTCGTTGCCGCAGAGTCCCCCGTCAGTCGCTTCCGCAAGCTGCGCGAAGACGAAATTGGCTGGGATAAGGCTATGTGGGCCAAGATGGCCGAGCAGGGTTGGCTCTCGATTGCGGTTCCAGAAGAGCAGGGCGGCTTCGGCGGCAGCTTCCTCGACATGGCGGTTATTCTCGAGCAGCTTGGCCGCGGCCTCGTGCCGGAGCCGATGATCGCCTCGGCTGTGCTTGCAGGCGGCATCCTTTCGGATATCGGCACGGAAGCCCAGCGCGACGAATTCCTCTCGCCCATGATGGAAGGTTCAACTTCTTTGGCCTTCGCTTATGCCGAGAAACAAAGCCGCTACAACCTGAGCGACTGCGCGACGAAGGCAGAAAAGTCGGGTGACGGCTTCACTATTTCGGGCGAAAAGGTCTGGGTGCTGAACGGTCACGCGGCGGATCAGATCATTGTCGTCGCTCGTACAGCGGGTGAACAGTTCGACGATTCGGGGCTCTCGCTCTTCGTCGTGGACGGCGACGCAGCGGGCCTCACTCGGATCACCGTGCCCCAAATGGACGGCCAGAAGAGCGCGCTCCTGCGCTTCGACGGTGTGCAGGTCGGAGCCGACCGCTTGCTCGGACGCGAGGGCGAAGCGCTCTCGATGATCGAGCTGGCAGTCGACCGCGGCGCGGCGGCAGCAGTGGCCGAGGGTTATGGCGCTGCGCAAGAGCTCTTCGAGCGCACCGTCGCCTATCTCAAGCAGCGTGAGCAGTTCGGCGTGCCGATCGGCACGTTCCAGGCGCTCCAGCACATCGCGGCGGATATGTACGCCGAGATCGAGCTCTGCAAGTCGGCCAACATGCTCTCCGCGATCCAGATCGATATGGACGACGTGGAACAGCGCAAGGCAGACGTTTCATCGGCCAAGCTTCAGCTTGCCGATGGTGGCTGGTTCATCTCGAAGAATGCGATTCAGCTCTTCGGCGGAATCGGCGTGACGGACGAACAGGACGAGGGGCTCTTCTTCAAGCGGTTGCGAGTGTTGAACAGTCAGTTCGGCGACGCTGATTATCACGTCGATCGATTCAAGACCCAAAAGAGCTTCGACTCACAGGGCTAACGCATCGATTAAAAATTGTGTGGTTTGATGAGCGCCGCCTGCACTTTGTGTGGGCGGCGTTTTCGTTCTGGGGCTTGGGGGGGTGTGCTAGGCGGTCGGGGCTGCGCGGGAGTTGGATCCTCCAGCTCGTCTGGCGCTTCCGGTATGGCTGGTTGCCTCGTCGTTCGAGCTGGGCGCTCGCCTCACAGTGCGGTCCAATCCCCGCTCTGCCCCGGCCGCTCAACTGCCATGCTCGGGTCGGGGAAAGCGTCGCTTCTGGGAATGATGTGGGTCGCCTTCGGCTCCCGCCATCAAGCGGGCGGGGCGGAGCGGTGTCTGGACCGCACTGTGAGACGAGCGCCAAGCATGGCAATCGAGGCACCTAGCGGTACCGGAGGCGCAAGGCGAGGTGGAGGATCCAGCCACCGCGCAGCCGAACCCACCTGGCACAGCCAAAGAGAGCAAACCCCTACGAGTCTGTCTTCGCCATGTGAAGAGTGAGTTGGGTGAACGGGAGTACGCAGCGTAATGCGGCGCCTGGGGTGAGCCTCGCTAGAGTCGTCGTCCTAGTAGATCGCGCGCTTCGCGCCGATCCGGATCCGGAGGGCTCTCATGCTTCGCAATATCGTCCTTTTCGTCGTGGCTGTCGGCGCGATCGCTTATGCGATTACCTACGCAGCCGGAAGCGGCGCTTTTTCGGATACCGAGCACGCTGGACTGCCGGAGGCGCGAGCCATTGGTCAGGCTGTGCTCGATTTCAAAAGAGATGCGACCGAGGAGGCCGCTCTCGAAGTCGGTGTCGCGCGACCGAAGCAGATCCTGTTCGGCGATCTGCACGTGCATTCGACGTTTTCCTTCGATGCGTTCACTTTGAGTCTGCCTATGGCCGGGGGTGACGGCGCGCATCCGGTTTCCGACGCCTGTGATTTTGCGCGGCATTGTTCTTCCCTCGACTTCTGGTCGATCAACGACCATGCGATCACGCTCACGCCGCGCCGCTGGACGGAAACGATCGCCGCTATTAGGCAATGCAATGACATCGCCGGCGATGAGGCGAACCCCGACCTTGTGACTTATCTCGGATGGGAATGGACGCAGGTTGGCGCGACTCCCGAAACGCATTGGGGACACAAGAACGTCGTGGTTCGTGGACTCGATGACACGGAAATTCCGACGCGCCCGATCGCTGCGGGACTTCCTCTCGGAATTGAAAGTATCAACGACGAGCTACCCGGTACGGCACTAATGGGTGCGCTCGGGCTCTACACTCGTGAGGGCGGCGGCCTCGAATTTGCCGCCTATCAGAACGAACTGATGAAGGTGACCGACTGCCCTCGTGGCGTGCCGGTTCGCGACCTACCGCTCGATTGTCGAGAGTCCGCGGCGACGCCCGGGGAACTCTTCACGAAGCTTGATGACTGGGGCTTCGACTCCATAGTGATCCCCCATGGCACGACCTGGGGCTTCTATACGCCCATGGGCTCATCCTGGGATAAGCAGCTCACGAAGAAGGATCACGATCCGCAGCGTCAGACTCTGATCGAAGTCTTTTCGGGACACGGCAACTCTGAGGAGTTCCGGCCCTTCGAAGAAATCGTTTTCGACGAAAACGGTCAGCCCTCCTGCCCCGAACCGGCGAATGGCTTTCTGCCGAGCTGCTGGCGTGCGGGTGAAATCATCACGGAACGCTGCCTCGACGAAGGGCTCGGCGAAGCCGAGTGCGAAAGTCGTGCGGTACGCGCGCGGCAACTCTATGTTGAAGCGCCTAACAACGGAGGGCATAACGTCGTAACTCAGTCGACCGTGCAGGAATGGCAAGACGCCGGTCAGTGTCGCGATTGTTTTCAGCCCTCGTTTAACTATCGGCCCAAGAGTTCCGCGCAGTACATCATGGCGCTCGGCCGTGAAGACGGAGCGGGCGGCCCCTTCCGCTTTAATTTCGGGTTCATCGCAGCGAGTGATAATCACTCCGCGCGACCCGGTACGGGTTACAAGGAAGTTTCTCGATTGGAGTTTACGGAGAGCCGCTTCGGGAATTTCCGAAATACGCCGGTCGGTATGGTCTTCGACCCCCCGGAATTTTCCTCGGAGCCCGTGCCCTTCGAGTTTGATCCCTCGACTGCCGGACCGCTTGCGGCGTTCGAAGTGGAGCGTGGCGCTTCGTTCTTTTTAAACGGCGGCCTCGCAGCAGTCCATTCCGAGAGTCGAAGTCGAGACTCGATCTGGGAAGGCATGGATCGCAAAGAGGTTTATGGGACGAGTGGCCCTCGTATCCTTCTATGGTTCGACCTCTTAAATGGCCCCGGTCGTGGTCCGAGTCCGATGGGCAGCCAGGTTGAACTCGCGGAGAATCCGATTTTCCAGGTGAAGGCTGTCGGTTCGTTCCAGCAGAACAACGGATGCGGACCGGACGCGGCTCATGCCCTTGGGCCCGAGCGCCTGCAGCGACTCTGCCAAGGCGAATGTTATAACCCCACTGTTGTTCGGCGTCCGATAACCCGGATTGAGGTGATTCGTATCAAGCCTCAGCGCTCAGCAGATGAAGCAATCGTCGGCCTTGTCGAAGATCCGTGGAAGGTGATTCCTTGCGACGGTGATCCTGAAGGCTGTGTAGGCACCTTCGTGGATGAGGAATTTTCGAGTTTGGGTCGAGACGTTCTTTACTACGCCCGGGCCATCGAAGCGCCTAGCGACGCAGTGGCTGCAGATCCCCTTGGTTGCCGCCGGGATGAGAAGGGTCGCTGTGTCCAGGTGGACCCGTGCTTTGGTCGGCCGGACGACGACGAGTGCCTTTCGCAGACGGAAGAGCGAGCGTGGTCCTCGCCGATTTTCGTGAACCAGCCGCGTTCCGAACCCGAGGTTGCGGCCCGTTAGTCGGAGGTCATTTGGTCGTCGACCGAGGTTCTCAAGGAAACGTCGAAGTTTGCTTTGGAATCATCGCGTTTCACTCCATAAATTCTTAGGGTTCTTCTAGATCAACCCTAGGAACGCGGATTGAAGCTCATTTGAAGCAGAAATCGGCAAAGTTGGGTGCTCCCACAAGGAGTGTCCGATGACGATCTATTTAGCGCCGCATGATTGTGTTGCCGTACGACGAAGCAATTGTTTCCAGGCGGTTGCCAGATTTCATTTCTCTATCGAGCTGACGAATTTACTGCGTGTCACAGCGTGTGTATTCACGTTGTTGATCTCGTCCTTCGCGACACAGGCCGCGGGCCCCGCGACTCAGCAAAAATCCGAAGTCCCCGAATTGGAGGCTGGGGTCGATACGAACACGGGCGTCCTCACGCACGCGATCGAAATCGATGTACCGCCAGGACCAGGGGGTCTCGAACCGGGTCTGGCCCTCGTCTATTCGAGTCGTGCGCGAGCCGGGGTGGCTGGCTTCGGCTGGGGACTCCAGACTGATCAGATCCAATGTTCCGAACGTCTCGGCGCTCCGGATCACGCCGCATGCGCCCACTTCGAGTGGAACGGCGAGCTCTTAGTTGGGGGCGAGGTGGATGGGGATGGATTCGAGCGCTTCCACACTCTGAACGAGAGCTTCGTTCGAATTCGCCGCCTACCTAACAATGCTTGGGAGGTGACTTCTCAAGACGGTACGCGCCGCATCTATGGGCCGACATCGAAGAGCCGGACGGATCATGCGGAGGGGACTGCGATTTGGCATCTCGCAGAAATTGTGGACCTATTCGGGAACCAAGTCCAGTACCTGTACGCCGAGTATGATGGCTACGACTATCTCTCCACAGTCTTGTATGCGGGGGGCACGCGGCGAGTTGAGTTTCGCTACGAGGATCGTCCGGAGATCACGTCCATGCGAACTGCAGGGATGCGGTTCATTCTCAGCAAACGTCTTGCTGACATTCAGGTTATAAGCGCCGGGAATTTGTCGCATCGCCTTGGTCTCGAGTACGCCGACGCAGGAATCTACTCGACAGACCGAAGCCGCCTAGCATCAGTCACTCGCTACGGAAGTGATTGCCTTCCTCGCAGTCAGACCGCGGCAGAAATTGGCTGCAACGGCCTCCCGCCTCAGCGATTTGACTACACGGACATGCCGCCTGGGGAAACTCAGCAATACGTAGTCGATTCAACGGTCGAAATTCCCGGCAACTTTCTGCAGATGGCAGTTCGAAGTGCGATTCCGAATGAGTGGGGTCTGTCGTATCCAGATGCCTATGGCCTGGCGTGGGGGGACGTGAACGGCGATGGGCTCGACGATTTGATTCGAGCGGATTGCTATCCGCCGTGTGTGCCTTCGTCGGGTGCCGCCTATCCGGGCGCCCACGAGGTCTACCTGAATCACGGGAACGGATGGGAATCGACGCCCGACCCCAATTGGTCCGCAGCGCTTTCTGCTCTTCGATATCAGGCACCGTCGCTCAAGATCGTTCGACTTAACGAGGACTTCAGTCTCTACCCGACGGCGGCGGCTCCGTATTGCGCGATCGAAGAAGGGTCCTTTGAGTCGGGGGTCTATTTCGGTGCCACAAGCGAGTATCTCGTTCCGCCTCAGCCTATCTCAGTGACACCGCATCCGACGTTGCCCGAGCCGTGGCGCGAATTCGCCGCGCCAGGAAATTTTCGGGTTGCCGACGTAAATGGCGACGGCCGGGTCGATTTCATCCTGTCCGCTCGGGTTGGCAGTGCGTGGAAGAAGCTTGCCGAGCCCGACTGCGAAGAAGTGTTGGCTTCTGCCGTGCATTACGCAAAATCGATTCAAGTAGTTTTTCTGAATACGGGAGATCCTTCTGACGGTGGTTGGAGACGCGCCGGCGAGTTAGGACACCCTGGCCTCGAAGAGGGTTTGCCTCCGTTTATGGCCTTAGAGTTTCAAGATCATATAAAGGCGGACGGTGGATGTTCCTCTGATGGATGGCAGGGGAATTATGACCTGGGTCAATATCCGACGGGTAGTACGGAACAAGTTTGGTCGATGGGATATTGCCGGTCGTTTCTCGATTTCGATGCTCAATTCGTCGAACTGAACGGGGACGGGCGCCTCGACCTGATCGTCTTGGAAACCGAAGACGCTCAGTATATCCCGGAGAACGTGCGCGTTAGGTGGGGCGATGGGAGTGAGCGACCCGATTGTCCGACGACGCTCACAGGCAGCGACAACCTGAATGACGGCCAGCATGTTATCCCAGAGCCGGCGCTCATTTTTGGGGGGATTGCCTGTAAAAATCCAGCCCGATCAAAGGCGTATGTGCAAGAGGAGCTACCCGGTGGCGGCTTCGCATGGGCCCCGGCGCCTGAGTTCGATTTAGGGAGTGCGCCGGAGGGGGCGCCGGAACATCACAGTTATCTCTACTTCCTTCGATTGTCTTGGGAGGCTTATCGGGAAGTACATCACCCGAGTTCGAAAGATGGCGGATTCCATGTCGCCGATGTCGGAGTGCGTCTGATCGACTTGAACGGAGACGGCCTAACGGATGTGCTGTGGCGCGACCCCTTTCTCGATTCCGCCTCATCAGCTTTCGACGTGTCTCAACTGGTGGGTGATCCGGCATCAGGGTTTTGGAGCCATCAAGGCGGCCCCAGTATTGCCGAAGGGGTTTTGATCAACACCGGAACGGGTTGGTGCGCATCTTGGTCCGATTGCCCGGAAGCGGCTCGTTATTTGCTCCCTATGCCTCTTGTCTTTGCGGAGACCGCGGAGTTTCAAGATACGAGGGCGGAATATATTTCCGGTGCACTGCTCACACTCGACAACGGCGCCAATTTTGTGGACGTGAATGGGGACGGCTTAGTTGACCTCGTACGTACGGTCGAAGGCCAGAAAGCGACTTGGCTCCAGTCTCCGGGCTCGAGTGGCGAGACAGTCTGGAAAGCGGACGAGCGGTACCTAGTGCCGCCGCTGGCGAAGACTCCGATTCATTTGAACTCGGATGGCGTAGTTGATTGGATTTTGTCCGATTCGGCTTGGCCCTACGCCGTGACGTTCGCGACGTCGACCGCGAATCTTCCCGATCTACTAAAACGAATCGAGAATGGTCGGGGGGCGGCAACAGAATTCGAATATGTGAGGGATGCGAGTCAGATCGATGCTTCAATCGAAGCGCTTGCCGCTGCGGGAAACGCCGATCTGCACGGGCCTTCGACGGATGCTCTGAACGTGACTCGCTGGATGGGGGTACCAGTTGTTAGTTCTCGTACGTTGTCGGGGCCGAATCTGTTGGACACCAATGGCGACTCTGCGCCCCTGCGGACTGCTTACCGATACGCGCGGCCTCGATGGGATGAGGACTACCGACTCGAGCACGGGTTTGGGTTCGTTGAGGAATCTCTTCCTGGGGGCGCAACGATCCAGAGGACCTATCACCAGTCTCTCGGCGCTACCGGAAGGCAAGCGCGCGAGACTCTATTCGCGAGCGACGGTGCGATTCGAAGAACGCAAATTATCGAATGGGAGATTGCGACCGGTGTTCCTGGGGCGTCCGATGCTGCGTATGTTGGGCGACCGGTCCGGATGGAAGAGCGCAATGAATACGGCGACCTGCCGGGAGATGTCGTCGGCGCGATTCGCTCGCTCACCTATGACTACGGGGGCGATGATTCGCAGTGGCCCGAGTACGGCTTCAACTTCGTCCGTGAGATCGTCGAAGAATGCCCGTCCGGCGGGTCTCGAACCGAACGGATTCCGCAGTCTGGGGCCGATCTGACCCACTGGGTTACGGGGTTGCTTGCGATGGAGACCGAACGCTCTCAGACGGGCACGCTTCTTGGGCAGCGTGCATATACCTATCACGTCACCGACGACGGAGTCATCTCACCCCTTGTGGCTCGGGTCGAGTCCCTCGATCAACCCAGAACAGAAATGTCCGTTCTACCTAGCGCGGCCTATCACGTTGTGGAGAGCGAGTTCGACAGGTACGGAAACTTGCGCAACCGAATCGTGGATCCGGACGGTCTGCCAGAGGAAACGACCTATTGCTACGACGGAGATGCTGGGTGCGCTCTAGGTCATGGTTCGCATGCATTCGTCGTGCAAGAGACGGACGCTCTCGGCAAGGTGACCGAATTTGTTCCGCATCCGATCTTTGCCTCGCCCGCTGTGATTTGGTCGGAATACCAGGACGAACCCTCCACAACCTATACCTACGATGTGTTCGGTCGTGAAGTGGAACGACGAATGGCTCGGGGTGGCGTGGCGCCGAATTCGGAACTCGCGGTGCTTGCGAGCGTGACGTCTTATGTGAACCACGACGGTGAGTCGCCGAGAACGACGATCACTCGCTTTGCCGACGCGGAGAGCCTGGACTTCGTGTCGGAGACTCGAGTGGGCGACGGCTTCGGTGGTATCTGGAAGCGGATTCAGTCTCAGCCCTCGCCACTTGGAATCGCATATATAGGAACCGCGACCGCGCGGGATGGTTTGACTCGAACGCAATACGAAACTCTTCCGCAGTCCTGTGGAACGGACGCTGCCTGCTCTGAACTCTTGGGCATCGAGTCACCGCGGCGAGTTCGCAGTCGTGACGAACTGGGCCGGCTAACGCGTTCCGTGGAATCGGATGGGAGTTTCCTGTTGGCGGAATACACGGATGGCATCTTGGGCGGAGACGCTCCTTTGCCACAGCTTGGGCAGAGCGTGGATCTCGTTTCGACAAAGGATACGCGCGGCGGTCTCTCGGTCGCTTATCTCGACGGGGACCGCGTCGTTCGTATCGATGAGTGCGAGACCCTGATCAACGCACAGAGTCCTGTTGTGGAGAGCTGTTCATCTGCAGAGATCCCATCAGTTTTTTCCTACGAGGCAACGGGCGAACGAAGCAGCATCTTCGATGCGGTGGCTTCAGGCGCGGCAGATTTTTCGGACTACGGAGAACATGTTCTCCACTTCGAGTACGACACGCTCGGACGTGTTGTGGCGACCCACGATCCCGACAAGGATGGCATTGTCACTACGACCTACGATGTGCGCGGCCGAATTCATGAAGTTGTGAATGCACGCTCTCAAAAGCGAACGTACTTTTACGATCGCTTGGGCCGCATGACATATGTAGGCACGCCTTCTGAAGAGGCCGACGTCACCATAGGCTACCGCCGAAACCAGAAGCAGCGGGATCGCGAGTTCTCGCTCGGGGAATACTGGAATGGCTTCGCTTATGACGAGTTCGGACGCTTGCGGCGGACGGAGACTGGCGTTCGGGGCAGTATGGAAACCCGCTACACGTACGATTTATTAGGCCGAAAAACGCGAGTTGTTCATCCGATATCTCATAGCGGCGAACGCACAACGATCGCCTATGAATACCAGGGGCCTCTGCTGCGGCGGGTCTGCGATCTTGGATCAGCAGACACGTGCGCCGACGCGCCACAGCTCTATCTCGACGAGCTTGAATATGATGGGCTTGGCAGCCTGACGCAGGTGGCGATGGCGGGTGGAACCCGGTTCTTTGAATACGATGCCACGACTCGAGTTCTGACTCGGGACGCCTTTGCATCCGGTGCAGGGGGAACGTTCTGGATTGAGCGCCTGATGCGGGACGAGAATCAATCGCCTCTTTATGACGAGGCGGGCAACTTGCTCGAGGTTCGGGGCAGTAGTTCGGCCTCTGATTTCGATTTTTCGACGCGTCATGACTTTGATGGACTGGGCCGGCTTGCGTCCTGGGAGCGTGTGGGGCACGGCGTAGCCCTTCCCTTCGAATACGATGCACTCGGGAACATGACGAGGAATGCGGGCCGTGAGCAAGTCTATTCGGACGAGTCACGTCCGCACGCGATCCAGTCCATGGATGGCGGCGGGGGCTACTACTCCTACGACGCTGATGGGAACCTCGCCGCTTCTATGGTTGCCGGTGCTATGCGATTTTTCACTTTTGATTCTGCGAACCGAATGGTCTGCGTGGGCTCCTCTTCTGGAGGCTGCGAAATCCTTCAAGTGATCTACGACCTAGCGGGTCAACGCATCAAAGAGATTCTTCCGAATGGCGGATTGCGACGTTATGTCGGCGAGGACTTCGTATACACGGCGGGAACCCTCTCCTCGAGAGAGTCGATCATTTCGATTCGCGTGAATCGTGGACGCGTTGCGACAAAGCGGGTCGTGGGCGGCGAAATAGCATCGATGATTCCCGGCACGACCCTTTGGTTACCGACGAGGGACGTGCTCACGGTGTCGATGTGTACGCTTCTTTTCCTCGTGGGTGTCGTATGGCTCGCGGCCATGTGCGCACAATTCTCTTCCCCAATATTCCAGAGGTTGGGCATCACGCTCGCCATGCTTGTGGCGTTGCAGTGGATGGGGCCGGGTGTTGTGCATGCGTATGGGCGTCACCCGTTGCCTGGCATTGCGGAGCATCGTTGGGTTCTTTCCGATGGTGTTGGGAGCGCGCTCGTCGAGCTCGATGCTTCAGGTAATCGACTAGGCCAGGTTCTGCTCGAACCCTTTGGACGTCTCGTTGATGCAGTGGGGGCACTGCGCTCGCGCAATTTCGCGGGACACGCCCATTCCGCTGAGACAGGCTTTCATTTCATGGGCGCGAGATGGCAAGACCCGGGTACTGGTACCTTCTTGTCCCTCGATCCCTTAGTCGCCAGATCGACGGACCCGCAGAGCTACAACCCCTACGCCTATGCCCGCAACAACCCTATCTCGAGAGTAGATCGAGACGGGCGGGCAGATGAAGGAGCGACCGGGGGATGGTGGGGATCGATCAAGAATTTTCTGAGCCGCATTGGAAACGCGGTGCGGACAGTCGTCCAGACGACTCTCTCTTTCGTTCGGTCCGACATGGGTTCGATTGTGGGTGCAGTTGGGGGAGTTATTGCAGGAATGAACGTCGATGCATTTGCAGCGCATGATGCCAGCGGCGGAGAGAACTTCGACCCAGTCAGGCCCACGCGAAAACAGCGCGAACAAATGAGAAACAGTCGCTCGCCCAACTTGACGTCCGTGACGCGAGGCGGCTTGGCGGTGGGAATCCCCGGTGCTGCGCACAGTCCAGCAGCTCCCTGGAGCGGTGCAAGTGAAAAGCCGATTAGCGCTGCATTAAAAACAGCGGCTGAGCTTGCTAAGCCGTCGATTGGTGTTTTGGCTGGGGTCGGAAGCGGGTGGGGAAAGCTCAGCACGCAGATGCAAGCGACAGCCTACGCAGGGTTCGGTGTCGTCTCGGCGGTCGGCGCGGGGGCGGCCGTTCTGAAAGGAGGCGTGCTAGTCGTTGGGGCAGGAGGGGTTGTGCTGGGCACCGTGACAACGGGCGGGCTCGTATTACTTGCGGGAACGTTTTTCGCAATGAGCGCCGTTCTCTTCGTCGCGGCGGGCGATATGAGCTACTGATGAGAGCGGAGCGTTAGTAGCGATGCTTAGGCGTGATGACTTCTTGCCCCTGTTGATATGTAAACAGAGGGGTATTTAGAATGAGGGAGTATTTGATGCAGAGATTATGTTTATCGATGAACGTCTTGTATCAGCTGATGGTTATTCCCATCTTGGGACACTGGTTAGGCGTGCTTGTAGCGAAAGGAATGAGTTGGCCGCTCTCGGAGATTGCTGGGTATACAATCGTGCCGACCCTCTCCGTCATTGTGATTGCGATTCTGGTGCCTGGATTTGTTAGGCAAAACGAGACGAATCAAAAGAACTTGTCGCAGGGGCCG
>Ga0115569_10000491_pt1 | contig 31679 bp, 23 predicted proteins | sample COGITO_mtgs_1205_2_FD_87295 | JGI IMG/M metagenome (GOLD analysis project Ga0115569, IMG submission 87295) | Pelagic marine microbial communities from North Sea - COGITO_mtgs_120503 | ecosystem: Environmental > Aquatic > Marine > Epipelagic | place: Germany:Helgoland, sampling site Kabeltonne... | reverse complement strand
GGTTTCCATCGTACAGAGCATAGCCTTCCCACAAGCCTCCATGCAGCTCCGATCGAAAGCACTGCACGCAGCGCCAAGAAGAGCGGCTACACTCGAGTGCTAATGTCCGACGAGGCACCCAAGCTCACAATCCAGCTCGAAGACGGCGTTTCCAGTCTGCCCCAGGCAGAATGGGACAAACTCGTCGGAAACGAATCGCCTTTCCTAGAATGGGCGTTTCTCGCTTCTCTTGAAGAGGCCGGCGCACTAGACCCGGAGTCCGGTTGGGACGCCCGCCCATTGGTCGCCCGCGAAGACGGTGAAATCGTCGCCGCGTGCCCGCTCTATGTAAAATCAAATAGTGAGGGTGAGTTCGTCTTCGACTACAGCTGGGCGGATGCGGCACACCGCGCAGGCATCAACTACTACCCCAAGCTCCTGGTCGGAGTGCCCTTCTCACCTGTCCCCGGAGCGCGTTTCCTCGTCGCCTACGGCCGCGACAGAACCCTTTGGATCGAACGCCTGGCCAGTGCACTGAAAGAGATCTGCAAGGCCAACGATCTTTCGAGTGTCCACATCAACTTCTGTCAGCCCGAGGAAGCCGAAGCGCTGACGGAAGTCGGCTTCCATACCCGCGTCGGTCTCCAATACCACTGGCTGAACGATGGCTATGAGACCTTCGAGGATTACCTCGGCGCTTTTCGGAGTAAGCGACGCAATCAGGTCCGTCGCGAACGCCGCGAGATGGAGAAGCAGGGTGTCACTATCCGTACCTACACGGGGGATGACATCACAGAGGACTTAGTCGAGCCGATGTTCCGCTTCTATCTCGAAACGATCGAATCGAGAGCCTGGGGCCGGCAGTACCTAAACCGCAAAGTCTTCGAACTCCTGATTGAGCGCTTCCGCAACCGCCTCTGCCTTGTGATCGCGGAGCACGAGGGCGAGATGATCGCGGGAACCCTCAACGTCGAAAAGGGTGACGCGCTATACGGACGCTACTGGGGCGCGACCCGCATGGTTCGCCACCTCCACTTCAACGTCTGTTACTACGCCGCCGTCGAGCACTGCATCGAGCGCGGTCTCGCCCGCTTCGAGCCCGGGGCAGGAGGCGAGTACAAGCAGGTTCGCGGATTCGATGCGCAACCGACTTACAGCTCACATTACGTGGCTGATCCACGCCTCGGACATGCGGTCGAACGCTTCCTTGAAAGCGAACGCGATCATGCGGAGAGCACGATCGATTGGTACCAACAAAACAGTGCGCTCAAGGCGACGACCGAAGGCGCAAGCGCGCAGCCCCCCAAGGATCCCGACTCAACAGAATCCGTTTAGGTCTGCACCTTTAGACCCATGTACTAGAACCACCCACCAGCCGCATATGAACTAACAACCGCTCACGGGCCGCGAGGATCTGTTCTCCGGCAACATGGACAGGGACGCAACTTAGCGTTCGGCGAGCTGCTCTGCGCGAGCGGCCTGCAAGCGCCTGAAATCTGCCTCCGCGTGATACGACGAGCGGGTGAGCGGAGTAGCGGAGACGACGAGGAAGCCTCGCTCCGTAGCCTCTGCGCGAACTTCCGCGAATTCTTCGGGCGGCATGTAGCGTTCGACGCGGGCGTGCTTAGGCGTAGGCCTTAGGTATTGGCCAACCGTGAGGAAGTCGACCTCTGAAGCACGTAGATCATCCATCACCTGGCGGATTTCATCGCGCTCCTCGCCCAGGCCAACCATGATCCCGCTCTTAGTGAACGTCTCCGGGCGCAGTCGCTTCGCCTTCGCGAGCTGTCCGAGGGAATGCTGATAGTCGGCGCCAGGACGAACGCGTTTATAGAGCCTAGGGACTGTCTCTAGGTTGTGATTATAAACATCGGGCTGCGCAGCGATCACGATCCCAAGCGCCTCAGGCTTGCGCCTAAAATCAGGGGTCAGTACTTCAATCGTCGTGGCGGGAGCGAGCGCACGAATCTTCGCAATCGATTCAGCGAATTGATTCGCGCCGCCTTCGACGAGATCGTCTCGATCGACAGAAGTGATTACGACGTGCTGCAGTCCTAGTTCAGCGACTGCGTGAGCAAGGTGCGCCGGCTCGTTGGGATCTACCGCATCCGGCTTGCCTGTATCCACGTTGCAGAATGCGCACGCCCGAGTACAGACCGACCCCAAGATCATCACAGTCGCGTGCCTATCCGCCCAACACTCGGAAAGATTAGGACAAGCCGCTTCTTCGCAAACCGTGTTGAGTTTGAGCCTCCGCATCAGCGCCCGCGTCTCTTCGACCTTGTCGTTCGAGGAAAGTCGCACGCGGATCCACGGAGGCCGCGGCAATTCGCCGTCCTTAGAGTCGACTCCTTGAATCTGTAAAAGCTGATCGGACATAACGTCGTCTACCGTTCTTGACTCGAAGTTCACGGGCTTTAGCCTAAGCGAACCAAATCCCGTCTAAATGTGAATTGCTTGATCGTAAGCATCGAGGGTCGACTCGTGCATCATTTCGGAAAGGGTCGGATGAGGGAAGACGCTGTGCATCAAATCCGCTTCCGTGGTCTCCAAGTTCATAGCCACAACGAAGCCCTGAATGAGCTCCGTCACTTCGGCGCCGATCATATGCGCTCCGAGAAGCTCCCCGGTCCGAGCATCGAAGATCGTTTTCACAACGCCTTCCATCTCGCCGAGGGCGATCGCCTTACCATTGCCGCGGAAAGGAAAGCGCCCGATACGGATCTCACGACCCGCTGTCTTCGCCGCAGATTCGGTCAATCCAACGCTCGCAATTTGCGGGCGACAGTAGGTACACCCGGGAATGCGCTCAGGCTTCATAGGGTGAAGCCCAGAGCTCCCCGCGATCCGATCCGCACAAAGAATCCCTTCGTGAGTCGCCTTATGCGCAAGCCACGGCGGCCCTGCAACATCGCCGATCGCGTAGACCCCCGCTTCGCCGGTCTCGGTCCACTCGTTCGTCACGATATGGGTTCGATCAACTTCGACGCCGGTACCTTCTAGGCCCAGGTTTTCGACGTTTCCAACGATACCGACGGCCAGAATTACGCGGTCGAAAGTCGCAACCGTTGCCTCGCCAGACTCGGGCGTGATCGTCGCCGTCACCTCGTCGTCGCCCTTTTCAAGGGATGAGACCGTCGCGTTCACATGAATCGTGAAGCCCTGCTTTTCAAATTGCTTATGGGCAATGCCCGAAATCTCTTCATCTTCGACGGGCAGGATGCGCGGCAATGCTTCGACGACCGTCACCTCAGCCCCGAGGTCATTGTAGAAGCTCGCAAACTCGATCCCGATCGCACCAGACCCCACAACTAACAAGCGTCGAGGCATCTCCTTGGGAACCATCGCTTCTCTGTACGCCCAGATCAGTTTGCCGTCCGCTTCGAGTCCCGGGAGCGAACGTGCACGTGCGCCGGTCGCCAAAATAATGCTGCCCGCTTCGATCTCGGAGACCGATCCATCCGCGGATTCCACCGCGACCCGCCCCGGCCCCGCCAAACGCCCAAAACCATCTAAGACCGTAACCTGGTTCTTCTTGAGCAGCGCTTTCACGCCAGTATTCAGTCGCTTCGAGACCTGCCGCGATCGTTTCACCACCTTCGCTAGGTCAAACGAGACGCCCTCGACATTCAAGCCGAAATCATCCGCTCTCTGAATCAAATGATGAACCTCGGAAGTTCGCAGCAGTGCCTTCGTCGGAATGCAGCCCCAATTAAGGCAAACGCCGCCCAGATGTTCGCGTTCAACCAGCGCCACAGACAACCCGAGCTGGCGCGCGCGAATCGCTGCGGGATACCCGCCTGGTCCGCCTCCGATCACCACCACATCAAACCGTTCGCTGCTCATTCCCAAAACCCTTTCACGCCGCCCTGAGTAGGCCGGCTCTTAGTCTTCATCGCGCTACGCTTGACGCAGATCGCGTTATTCACAGCATCATGCCCAGCGGATCGATCAATCGCGCGCGCACAGAAGCCAGAAGCTGCGCCCCAACTGCTCCGTCAACGGCACGATGATCCGCGGCCAACGTAAGCGAAGCGACACGCCCGACCTGAAGTTCGCCGTCGACAACGACCGCTTGTTCCTCCGCCGCTCCCACCCCGAGAATGCAGGCCTGTGGCGGATTTAGAATCGGGTACACCGACTCGATCCCGTACATTCCGAGATTCGAAATCGTCGCCGTTCCGCCCTGGTACTGTTCAGGCTTAAGCTTGCCATCACGCGCGAGGCCTGCCAGGAATTTTACTTCTTCGGCCAATGTCGTTAGGCCCTTTCGGTCCGCGTCCCGAATCACGGGCGTAACGAGTCCGCCATCTGTCGCGACCGCAACGCTTACATCGACACGCTCAAAGGCGTGCATAGCGTCCCCTGCGTATTGCACGTTCGCCGACGGCACATCACGCAACCCCAAAGCGAGTGCGCGAACCACAAAGTCGTTCACGGAAATTCTGATGTCACGTCCCTCGGCCGCTAGCCGCTCGTTCAGCCGCGCGCGCACCGACACCACTTCATCCATCCGCACGCGCATGCGAAGATAGAAATGCGGAACCTGCTGCTTCGACTCGGTCATTCGCCGCGCGATCGTCTTGCGCATCGTGGACAACCGCACGCTGCGAACCCCTTCTTCGAGAGCGACACTCTCATCGATCGATGCGACAACTGGGGCTGCTGAGGCAATCGAATCAAGCGGCGCTGAGGCCCGCTGCTCCTCGCTCGCCGCGACAGCTGAAGCCCCATCTGACTGCCCAGCCGCTCGCAGCACATCCGCCTCGACGACGCGGCCCCCGGCCCCGGTGCCTGCGAGCTCGGCCAAGTCGACTTCATTTGCAACCGCCGCTCGCCGAGCGAGCGGAGTCGACCGAGGCGCGTCTGCATTTTCGCCGACTGAGCCAGAATACTCTGGTGGCGTGTTCGCAGGCGGCGCAGGTTCCTCCGAGGCACCCGAATCCCTATCCGCGGAAACAGACGCAGACGCAGCACCGTCTCCCGAACCGGCCGAGGCATTCTCAGAAGCTTCGTCCGACGCAAGAAGACCGAGCACTGTCCCGGGAACGACCCCCTCTGTGCCTTCCGCGACAATCAACTCAAGTACGCGACCGGCGACCGGGCTTTCCAGCTCCACGGTCGCTTTGTCCGTCTCAAGCTCGGCGACCACCTCGCCCTGTTCTACGAGATCGCCGACAGCCACGAGCCAACTCGCTAGCGTCGCGCCTGCGCTCGCATCTTCATCCTGCCCAGCAGACAGCTGTGGCATCTCAATCGGGATTGAGTCGGTCACCCCGGACATCTAGAGCCCCCCCGTGAGCGGTTTCATGATTTAACCGCCCTGCTCATGCATCAGCATAGCGTCTGTGCTCGCGCCATCGTCGGTGCGCCCCTAACCTTTCCGACATGACGACGCTTTGGCGTAAAACTTGGCGCGGCCTCGCACTGCGGATCGAAACCGAAGAGGCGGAAGAATCGTCGGGCGCTGGCACCGGCGCGCGATCACTTTCCGTCGGCCCGTCGGATGAAAGCGACACTTGGCTCCGTTTTCACCCCTTCAGCGCGGCACCTTATTGGTGCATCTCATCCACCGGGTCGGAAAGCGATGTAGAAACACGCCCTTTGGATGAGCGTGGGGATCCGGTCGCGGAATGTATCGCGATCCTAGAGGCCGATGTCTCGCCCTTAATCGAGCGCGCAACGGGACAATCCGAAAATGTCGCGGCCCGCGAAACAGCGGACGTAGCGGTCCTGCTGGCCGCCGAACGCGCCCTGAGGCATCGCCCCGCCGTTCTCGACGAACTCGACCCCGTCGCCTTGCGAAACCGACGAAGCGAGAAATGGCACACCTACCCCTCCGACGTCCTGCCTGTCTGGGTCGCTGAGATGGACTTCCCGATCGCAGCTCCAATTCAGGACGAACTGCGTCGCTTCGTCGAATCCGGCGATGTCGGCTATCCGATTGGGCTGCGAGAAACCGGCCTGCCTGACGTGTTTTGTGAGCGCATGCGCGAGGGATTTAGTTGGTCCCCGGATCCGGCACGGGTCGAGATTCTCTCCGAAGTCGTCCAGGGTATGTACGTGGCGCTCGAAGCCTTCAGCGAACCCGGTCAGGGCATCGCGGTTCAGACACCGATCTATCCGCCCTTTCTCGGCTCCATTAGAGACACCGGACGAGAACTCATCGACAACCCAATGTTGCTCGGCGACGCTGGAATGACCTTTGACTTGGATGGACTCGCGAGCACGGTCACACCTGGCACACGTATGCTGCTCTTTTGCAATCCCCACAACCCGTCAGGCCGCGTCTATCGGCGCGACGAGCTTGAGCGGCTGGCCGAAATTGCAGTCGAAAACGATCTCGTGGTCGTGTCTGATGAGATCCACGGCGACTTGCTCTTCGATGGGCGTACGCATATTCCGCTCGCGACCGTCGGGCCGGAAATTGCACGACGCACGATTACGCTGACCTCGGCCAGCAAGGCCTTCAATATTCCTGGACTTCGTACGGCAATCGCCCACTTCGGAGACCCCGCCCTTCAGCGCCGGTTTAACACGGTCCTCCCTCGGCATGCCCGGGGCGGTATCGGCCTTTTCGGTCTCTACGCGACCATGGCCGCTTGGAGATGGGCGCAACCTTGGCTCAACGAAGTCGTTCCCTACTTGGCAGAGAATCGAGTCTTCGCAGAACGGGCCCTCGCAGAGCGCATCCCTGAGATCGGCTTCATTCAACCTGAAGCAACCTACCTAGCATGGCTCGATTGCCGTGCACTCGATCTTCGCCCCTCGCCCTCTGCACATTTCTTGCAACATGGACGCGTAGCCCTATCTGAAGGCCGCGCTTTCGGGGAAGCCTGGGCAGGATTCGCACGTCTCAACCTGGCAACATCGCGCCCCATTCTTGCTGAAGCCATCGACCGCATGAGCAAAGCCCTCGGGCGTTAGGCAAATTTCAAATGGCACATTCTCATCCTCACACCGCTGGCGGGGCTAATAACCACGCTCACGGGCATAGCCACGGCGATGCACGCAGCATGAACCGTCGCCGACTGCTGATAGTCCTCTTCCTCGCTCTGGGGTACGCCGGAATTGAGCTCATCGGCGGACTACTGACGGGATCCCTCGCGCTCCTAGCCGACTCCCTGCATATGGTGTCAGACGTCGCAGCCCTGGCGCTATCGCTCCTCGCGGTTTGGATGGCGGCACGGCCCGCCTCGGGACGACGCACATTCGGCAATAGTCGCGCCGAGATCCTTGCCGCTCTGGCCAACGGCATAGCACTCGCTGTCGTCGCAATTTTCATTTCGATTCATGCCGTCGAGCGCTTCCTAGACCCGACCGAAGTCAAAGGCGAAGGCGTCATGATCGTCGCGACCGGCGGACTCATCATCAACTTGATCGGCCTCTACATTCTCGAGGGAGGAAAAAGCGACTCCCTCAATATTCGCGGCGCCTGGCTCCATGTTATGAGCGATACCCTCGCGAGCTTCGGGGTAATTCTCTCCGGCGCCGGGATCTGGTATTTCGGATGGATTTGGTTGGATCCTGCGGTGTCTATGGTGGTGAGCGTCTTGGTCCTGCTCTCAGCCTGGCATCTCGTCAGTGAAGCCCTCGACGTGTTAATGGAAACAGCGCCCAGCCACCTCGACCCACAAGAAATTCGGGACGCGCTGCTCGCGGTCGCAGGCGTGTCGAGCGTCCACTGCCTTCATGTCTGGACAATCGGGAGCAGCGAAGTTTCGCTGTCCAGCCATCTCGTCACCGAGCCGGCACACGAACCCGAGCGGCTCCTTCAAGAAGTGCGCAGCGAGCTCGCGGAGCGGTTCTCGATCGAGCACACGACGATCCAGATCGAGCCTGTGGTTGGCGGAGAAGAAGCGGCCTGCGCTGATGCATGCGAACCGAACGGGCTTCCGGCGTAGATCGCCCAGCTCGTCTTAAACTGCTTCAAACCGCCTTTCAAGCTACTTGGGCCTCTCCTTCGGCCTTCGTTCAGCCTTTCCCGGAGGCCGTATCAAAGGTCCTCCAGCTCGGCCCTAAAATCCCGCGGCTTGGCTCCGCGAGCCTTCCCTCAGCGAGCCGACTCCTCCACCCCAAAGGCCTGGCGACTGCACCGATACGCTCAGTCACACGGGGAGCGCTTTACCCAGGGTCAGAACTGACGTTAATGTCACTAGTGACATGAGTGTCAGTAAATTACGCAAAGAGTCTGAAGACGGGGTCTCCTCCCGGAACAAAGCCGTCGCATCACACCGCCCCCAACGCGGTGGAGCCCGTACGGCTGCGACGCGCGTGCGACTACTTAAAGCCGGGCGCAAACTCTTCGGAGATCAAGGTCCTCGAGCCGTCACGACCCACGATATCGCTGCCGAGGCTGGCTATGCCTCCGGCACTTTCTACCTCCACTTCAAAGACAAGCACGCCCTTTTCCGAGAACTCGCCGAAGAGACCGCGAGTGCGCTCGAAGATCGCATGGCTGCCGCCTCCGCCAACAAAACAGAAGTCGAAGACATCGTATACGCCCAGGCAGATACCCTCGTCGGATTCGCGGAAGAACAGCGGGATCTCATCCGCATCCTCTTCCATCCCGACGGCGAAGCCGGGGACGTCCCTGACCGAATCCTCGAGCGCCTAGCCGCCGGCGTCTCCGCACGTCGCAAAGAGCGCGCCGCGATCGGCCAATCCTCCGCGTGCTTCGATACTGAAGTGCTCGCACAAGCGGTCGTCGGCATGTGGGCTCGTGTGCTCGTGTGGTGGGCCGAAGACCCGAGCCGTGCGACGCGCGACGATCTTGTTCGAACGCTGACACATTTTCACCTGCACGGAAGCGGCGGGCAGTTCATGGATATCTGCGGTCAATCCTCCTGCGGAAACGACTAACAAGCTTTTCCCAAAGATCAGACTCTTCGATCTCTAGGATCGAACCCCTACACGCGACGCCAGACTGGAGTTTTTCTGAATGAGTGAACGACACATTACCTACGACCCGATCTACAACACCGTAGACCGCGACAATTTCGATTCGCTTATCGAGGTCGATCGCTATGCCGACCGGACCGATGTCTTTGACAGCATCATCGCGTCCACCGTCGATCATTTTTGGGACCCGACGGATGTGCGCTACATCGACTTCAATTCCAATCCGATGGATCTCACGCAAGAGATGATCATGCCACGAGATTTTTGCATCGAGCTGAACACCGCCGTTGCAGACAAGCTCGACGAGGGTCAGCAGATTCGCCTCGCGAACCAGAATACGCGCTTCGTCCTGTCGAGCATCTTGCACGGCGAACAGGGTGCGCTCTCGCTCTCTGCGAGCCTCACCCAGATCCTTCGAGACCCGGGCGCAATGGAATACGCCGCGAACCAAACCCGCGAGGAAGCGCGTCACGTCACGGGCTTCACGAACTATATTTCGACGCGATGGGGCACCCCCCTTCAGTCGGGAGCAACCATCCGCAATCTCTTGAACGAGATCGTTAAGTCCCCCGCGGTTTACAAGAAACTCGTCGGTATGCAAATGTTGATCGAGGGCCTCGCCATGGGTGCCTTCGCCACGATCCAGCGAGAAACGAACGATCCGATGTTGCGCCGCCTCATCCATTTCACGATGAGCGACGAAGCCTTCCACCACAAATTCGGCAAGATCTGGGCCGACAAGACGATCCCCCAACTCAATGAAGAAGAGCATGAACACGTAGAACTGTGGGCCGCCGAAGCCTTCCAAGTCCTCCTCTTCAATCTGGTCAACGCTGAGCAGAAGCAGGATATCTACAAGGAATTCAATCTCGACTGGGTCTGGGTGCGCGACGCAATCCTGGAGAACTTCAGCAACGAAGATCGCCGAAAGCAGATGACCCAGAACACAAATATCTTCCGCGTCTTGATCAAGACCCTGCTTAAGGCCGGCATCATCACGGAGCGCACTCGCCACGTCTACCAGGCATGGGTCGACATGGATGAACTCGCGGGCGAAGACGACGAAGTCGCTGGAGCGGATGTCGCTGCCGCCGCGATGGAAGAGTTAAAATCGATCAACTCGTCACGCCAAAAGATGGGCGCGCGCTTCCGAGCTAACTAACGTACGGCCGCACATCCCGGACCGGGGTTCTCTGGGTAGTGCTGTGCATAAAAAAACTAAACGGAGTCGAGCCTACGCTCGACTCCGTTTTTCATTTAGCGTGCAATTGGTTCGTATCGGCCGCAAACGCTTGCACTAGGGAGCGAGCCAGCCGCGAAGTTCTTTCGGACGCACAGCGAGAAGCTGCCGCAGTGATCGCTCAAGACGAGTTCCCGGACGAGCCGGCCCTACATTTAATTGGCCGAATCGACGCCTTCGCGGAAGCCTGATTCACAGGGTTGCCCCACGCCGTCGACCCGCTAAACACGGGGCATGTCGACTACCGATCTGGCAAGCGATTTCGCTGCGCGCGGGCCTCTTGATTTCGCTGCGCGCGGGCCTCTTGATTTCGCTGCGCGCGGGCCTTGGGCGGTAGGCGTACTCGAGACCGAAATAGCTTCTCCAGGCGATCCGCTCGACGCAGAGCGACACCTTCCGTGTGAGGTCTGGTATCCTGCCGCGGAAGGCGAGGTCGCGCGTGATGATGCGAGTCATCCGCTGGGGCTGACCCATCAGGCTACCCACGGACTCGCCCCGCATTCTGCACCCTGCCCGCTCATCGCCTTTTCCCATGGCAACTCGGGCCTACGCCAACAGTCGACCTTCCTTATGACCCATCTCGCCAGCTGGGGGTTTGTTGTCGCTGCCCCGGATCACTTGGGCAATACGTTCTCCGAAATGATCGAGCTTCCGGACGAGAATGCCCGCCGCGAGGTGCACTTGCGAGCTCGCGCCCAGCGGCCATCGGACCTCTCTGCCGTGATCCGTGCGATCGTCGATGAGGGCCACGAACGCCACGCACTCCCTGGTGTCAGGCAAGACTCGATCGGCGTGCTAGGCCACTCCTATGGCGCGTGGACGACACTCAAGATGGCCGCCATCGAGCCGCGAATCGCCAGCCTCTGCTGCCTCGCTCCTGTGTCTGAAGCCTTCGTCGGCCGCCGTGCCTTCGAAGCAGGCGAGCTTCCACTCCCCGAATCGGTCGCAAGCTTGGTCATCGCCGCAAAAGACGATGTCCTCGTAGATTTTGACACCAGTATCTTGCCTCTTTTTGAGCGACTCGGCCCAAGCGCAGAACTCGAAGTCCTCGACCGCGCCGACCATTTCCACTTCTGTGACGGGCTTGAATTGCTGCACAAGATGCACGAAAACACACCTCGATCCGGTCTACCAAGACCGCCACGCCCCCTGGCCGAACTGCGCTCTCAGGGGGACACTCACACATGGCTGAACGAACGGGTCACGCGGTTCTATCGTGGCACGCTCGGAGCGACTGGAGGAAACGCAACATGATGACTGGAAAGACATGCGTGATCACAGGTGGGACCTCCGGGATCGGCGAGGCGACAGCCCTTGCCCTCGCGGAGCGCGGGGCTGATCTTGGGATCATCTGCCGCTCTCTCGAGCGCGGCGAAACGACCCGCGCCATGATTAAAGAAAAAACCGGACGTGATTGCGTGCGGCTTTTTGTTGCGGACATGGAACGCCTCGACGATATGCGACGGGTCGCAGCCGAGTTAATCGCAGCACTCGACAAAATTGATGTGCTCGTCAACAACGCCGGCGTAACCATGCTGAAACGCAGCGAGACAGCCGACGGAAACGAGACTACTTTTGGCGTGAATCACCTCGCCCCGTTCCTGCTGACACATGACCTGCTTCCGAAGCTGCTCGAGACCCCCGGAGCTCGCATTGTGAATGTCGCATCCGATGCACACAAATTTGCGGGATTCTATATGGATGATCTCCAGTCGAAGAAGAAGTTCTCTTCGATGCGTGTCTACGGAGCCTCCAAGCTCTGCAATATACTGTTCACGAATGAACTTGCCCGACGACTCGAAGGGCGAGACATAGGCGTTTGGTCGCTTCACCCAGGCGCGGTATCCACACGATTAGGAGCGAATAACGGCGCATTCGCAGCGAAGCTCCTGCTACCCGCCCTCTCTCTCTTCTTCCGCACTCCCTTACAAGGGGCACGAGCGTCGATTTACTTGGCAAGCCACCCCAAAATCGACGCGCCTAACGGAAGCTATTTCGTAGACGAACACACTGCGAAGACTACCAAGCTTGCACGTGACCCAAATGTTGCCGCAGAGCTCTGGGCTGAGAGCGAGCGACTTGTTGGTCTCGATGTCGGCGCGAGTTGGGCATAACACATTGACCCTACTGGAGACCCATCCGTGAAAGAAATCAAAATCCCTGTCGTCCATCAGCGACTGGAAGCGAGCTCGGGCCTGACCCTCGCCGCCGATTGCTATGGCGACCCCATCTCGCGTCCGGCCCTGCTCTTGCATGGTGGCGGACAGACTCGACATTCCTGGGCCGGGACGGCTGAACGTCTAGCCGGCGCGGGCTGGTATGCCGTGACCGCTGATCTGCGAGGCCACGGAAAAAGCGATTGGGACTCCTCCGGTCAATACCATCACGAGGGGTTTCGCGACGACGCGATTGCCCTCGCTACGAGCTTCGACACGCCTCCCGTCATGATCGGCGCTTCGCTCGGCGGAATTTCATCCCTGCTCGCGATCGCAGAAGCCGGAAACGAATTGGCTTCAGCACTCATCCTCGTGGACATCGCGACTCGGATGGAAGCAGACGGCACCGCTCGGATCATGGAATTCATGCGCGGTGGTGGCGAGGCCGGATTCGGATCCCTCGAAGAAGTCGCCGATGCTGTGTCGGCCTACAACCCACATCGCCCTCGCCCCAAGGACATCTCGGGCTTGGAAAAGAACGTCCGTCTCTGTGAAGACGGGCGGTATAGATGGCATTGGGATCCGAACTTCATGCGAGTCGATCCGAACCAGAGCGGCGACACCTTCGTCACCCATTCCCTGCTGGATGACGCCGCAGCGGAGCTCACGCTCCCTACCCTACTAGTCCGCGGAAAGAACTCCGACATCGTCTCCGAAGAAGGAGCGAAGACCTTCCTCAAGCAAGTCCCGCACGCCGATTTTGCCGACGTATCAGGAGCCGGCCACATGGTTGCTGGCGACCGAAACGACCTATTCAGCGAAGCGGTTCTGAGCTTCCTCGGGAAGCAAGGGTTTTAGGACTGCAGCCGGGCGATCTAGACGTTCACACGGCCCGGAACCTTGAGTGATTTGGCGGCTGGCTGACTGAGTGACTCAGAATTCAGTCGCTGGGGCGCAGGGGCGTGGGATGTCCAAAAAGCCAGCCCTGACCGAAACGGATCCCGAGATGCCCTAACATCTCGAGTTCCTCGATCGTATCTAGACCTTCGCCGATCACCTGTGAGCCCATCTTGTCCGCGAGGGTGAGAACCGCACTGAGCACATCCTGGCGTGCGGGGTCCTGGTCAACTCCGGAGACCATGGCGCGATCAATCTTAATATAGTCCGGCTCGATTTCGAGCAATTCCTCAAGTCCTGCATAGCCGGCGCCCGTGTCATCCAAAGCGAACTGAAATCCAAGGCTCCGGTAGTAGTCGCGCATCTCGCGGAACGCGGCAAAGCTGCGAATCGATTCTTGCTCCGAAATTTCAAAGACAACCTCTGACGGCGTAAGCTCACATTTCTCCAACGTCTCAATCAAACGCGCTTCCTGGAAACGCGGATCATGGATCGTCGTCGGACGGATATTAAGAAAGAGCTTGGTGTCAGCGGGCAAGTCAATCGCTCCGCGAAGCCCGCTCTCTCGACAAACACAATCCAACTCGAAAACGAGTTCATGCTCCTCGGCCGCTCCAAAAAGCGCCGCGGGCGAATGGAGTGTCGTTCCTTCTGGACCTCGGGCCAATGCCTCGTAGCCATAGACTGTGCGGCTCTCCACTTCGACAATCGGTTCGTAGACCGAGTAGATTCGATGATCGAGAATTGTTTCGAGTAAGTCATCGCGAGTTTCTTTGCGTGCGGCCTCGGTCTCGAAGGCGCAGTCACGTCGAGCTTCGTCTATTAGCCGGCGAAGCTGAGTTGACGTCCCGAACTGAGGATTGCGCAACTCGACTGACATACCGGCAGGAAGGCGCGGGCCGCCCTTAAGATACGGGTAAAAGACCTGACTTCCGTCTGCCTGAAGCGCGCGAGCGAGGGCCGTCTTGAAATCCGGCATTTCAGTTCGATAGAAGCCTGCCGAATCCGGATTGCGGAAGAGCAGGACCATGACTTCGTCGCACCCCGGTTCCGCTAGGCAAACCACATAATTCGTGCGAAGTCGCTCCTCTGCAATTCCCGAGACGCGGTCGCGCAACGATTCGAGGCATCGCTTGCGTGCCTCGTCGCCATGACGACGTTCGACATCCGCCACCATAGGCGCGCCGATCACGACAAGCCCGACTGCACCCGCCTGTTCAAAGCGGCGCCCCAAATCGGCGAAGCGATCGCTGACATCGGGAGAGAGCGAGCTGGGTGTGGCTGAAAACGGAGCCGACTTGGAATCGAATGCAGAGGACATGCTGACCGAATCGGCCACCCAGGCGCTATTCCTGAGTGCTTGCTGACAAGAACCAAGCGCGAATCAACTTAACCCGACTAGGAGGCCACTTTGATGACTAAATCGACGGTTCCACACGCAAAGCGCCCTGCTCGATCAGCTCCAGGATTGCAGATTCGATCAGGCCATCCGGCTCCTGAATAGAGTCGAGAATCCGCGACACCGTCATTCCGACACACGCAAGATCGAGCACGCGCGCTTCGACTTTGGACAAATTTGGGTCGTGTAGGTCCACCTTTCGATGCTCAGTACGAAGACCTGCGGCCAGTGGCAATGAGAAGCCGCCGTGCCGAGTACTTTCCTCGATGAAGCGAGCCGCCTCGAGAAGCGCTGCCTCGACGGGCATGACCATCTGCCCATCCTCTTCATCGGGCTTGAGATTCGCGTGAAACTCAAAACTTCCATCGCTCCACGATGCAATTCGAATGAGCGCTTTGACACCCGCCGCCGCCCCCATCCGCGCCGAGACCATCATCCCACCCGCCACGTGAACCGTCCCGACCTCACCGCTGCGCATGAAGGTGAAGCGTCCGCAGGGAATACATCGGCCAAAACTGAGAATGAGATCATGCAAACCGAGAGTCTCGATCGAACCAGTTATGCCGCCCAAGCGCCGAGCATGTTCGGAGGCTTTCACTTGATTCAAGTAGGCGATCGTCGCATCGGCCTTCGACGTCTCCTCGTAAAATTGCACGCCGAGCCCACGAACGAGCCCCGACGCATCGAGGTCATGTCGCGCTATGACGCCCGGAATCCCTCGTTCCTCGCCCGTCGTCGGATGAACGATCTCTACAGTGACCTCTTGCCCGACCGGCGGCGCCTCACCGTCAATAGCCACGAGAACCCCCGCCAGACTCAGATTTCGGGTTCGCCCCTCAAGTTCACCGCCCCCAGGCACTCTAACTCGAGCGGGCACCTGAGCTACCAATCGCGCGGCGTGACGATTCCCTGTCCCAGCGTCTAGCTCGCCTAACACCTTTTGACCGAGCGCTTTTTCAATACGCTCGCGAATCACGGTTAGAGCCTCTTTCAGCTCAAGCGCGACGCCAGCCTGGCCACCATTAGCTTCAAACTCTACGGGGATCGTCTGAACAACGCGGCACTCGAATTCGACCGAAGCGGTCGCAAAGGGCAAATCAACGAAGACCATGACCGGGTCTCCGTAAAGCAGCTCGAAAATCCCCGGGATGAAGAGGCCACCGTTCGCAAGATTCGCCTCGAATTCACGGACGAGCGCGCTCTGATCTGCGAACTCAATCCGCAGCACTTGGAAAGCCTGACTCACAAACTGATCTCCTAACAGCGCTCCTTTAGAGCAGATTAAGGACTGCTATTCGGTCAATTGTCGTTTCAGAAAAACCTGAGAATGGCTCAAGTGAATTAACTAATTCGGGGCCGCCGCGAATCGCTAGAGCAGGAGCTGAATAGGATCGGCAAGGACGCGGGACAAGCGAGATGTAAATCGCACAGCTTCCGCGCCGTCGATCACTCTATGGTCGTAGGAGAGAGACAATGGAAGTACGAGCCGTGGTTCAAAGTATCCGGCGTCGGCCTTTCCGTTTGCAGACAGCGGCGCTTCATCGAGTGGGCCCGGCCCCTGCCAACGGGGCGCGATACGCGTTTTGGACAGGCCCAGAATCGCAACTTCCGGTGCGTTTACTATGGGCGTGAAGGCGGTCCCACCGATCCCGCCGAGACTCGAAATAGTAAAACAAGCGCCCGACAAATCCGTTGGGCTGAGTTTGCGTGCGCGTGCCCGCTCGGCGATCGCGTTCACCTCTTCTGCGAGTTCGAACACACCCTTCCGGTCGACGTCCCGAATCACAGGCACCACCAACCCTTGCTCCGTATCAACGGCGATTCCGAGGTGATAGGAATCCTTGACGATCAAGCGGTCGCCTTCGGGCGCGAGGGACGAGCGGAATCGCGGAAACTCACGCAGCGCAATCACGACAGCCTTCATGACGAAGAGCAGCGGCGAAAGCTTCAGCCCTCGCGAAGCCGCAGTTTCTTTTCGTCCCTTCCTAAATCGTTCGAGTTCGGTGACATCTGCTTCATCGTGTTGCGTCACGTGAGGCACATTGAGCCAACTTCGATGGAGCCCCGGTCCAGCAACCTTCTGAATTCGCGTAAGGGGTTCTTCGCGCACGGGCCCGAACGCAGAAAAGTCGACCGCAGGGATCTTTGGAATCCCGCTCATCCCAACCGTTTTTACTGAGGATGTTTCCAAAGAGTCCTCTCCGCCAAATTGCTCGCGAACGGCTCGCTTCAAGTCATCCACAAGAACTCGCCCAAGAGGGCCCGTCCCCTCGGCTGCTTCAACAGGTACGCCGAGCTCCCGCGCATAACGTCGCACGAGCGGACTTGCGTGGGGCCCACCGTAACGATCCGGAACTGGGTTCGAGGCTGCCGCGGACATCACACGCGGCGTAGGATTTACCCCTAGCTCAGGTACTGCGACGGCCACGGTCTCTTGCGTACCGGCCGGGCTAGTTGGCGTAGCCGAGCTGATCGGCACGGCGCCCGGCGTGGGCTCCGCACCCGTCTGTGCGACGGCCTCTGACGCCGTCTCCGCCGCTGCCTCCTCGCTCGACCTCGGAGAATCATCCGCATCCGCACCGAGCAATACCAGAACGCTGCCTTCAGAGACTTTGTCCCCCTCGCAAACGCGCACTTCCGTAACCACGCCCGCCGAGCTCGCGGGGATCTCCATAGTCGCCTTGTCGCTCTCTACGCTGACAACCGGATCATCGAACGCGACCGGGTCTCCCGGGGCAACCAAGATCTCAACAACTTCGACCTCTTCGAAATCCCCGATATCGGGAACGCAGATTTCGATGGACTGACCCAATTGCTCTACTCCCGAATTCCGAGTGGCCCATATCGGCCTACTCGAATCCCTCGCTCTCTATCTATATCAAGACGCCTAACGATGGCGCGGCGCTTCGAGCTCAGCCGCGAGCCCATATTTCTTGATCGCGCGCGTGACCTGTTCGCTATCGATGGCGCCATCCTCAGCTAATACTGAAAGCGCTGCGACGCAAATATTGTTGCGATGAACCTCGAAGAATTGACGCAACTTCTCACGCCCATCGCTTCTTCCCCAGCCATCGGTCCCTAGCGTGCGAAACTCCCGGCTATGGGGAAGGTAGGGACGAACTTGCTCAGAGTAGAGTCGTATATAGTCGGTCGCCGCGATGATCGGGCCTTCCGTCATCGTAAGCTGACGTTCAATAAAGCCCCGGCGCGGCTCTTCGCCCGGGTGCAACATATTCCAGCGGTCGACGTCCTGACCATCCCGCGCGAGTTCATTGAAACTAGTGACGCTCCAGACGTCTGCCGCAATCCCGTGGTCCTTCTCAAGCATCTCTGCCGCTGCGATCACTTCCCGAAGAATCGTGCCACTGCCGAGCAGCTGTACTCGCGGCCCTCCACCCTGCCCTTCGCGGAAGCGGTACATCCCCTTTAGGATCCCGTTCTCTACACCCTCGGGCATAGCGGGCTGAGGATATTTTTCGTTCATAACAGTCAGGTAATAGTAGATGCTCTCGCCGTTGCGGTACATGCGGCGCAACCCATCCTGAACGATCACAGCAAGCTCATACGCAAAGGTCGGATCGTAGGAGACGCAACTCGGAATCGTATTCGCAAGCAAATGGGAGTGACCGTCTTGGTGCTGGAGCCCCTCGCCCGCAAGCGTCGTCCGCCCGGCTGTTCCGCCTAACAAGAAGCCTCGGCACTGCATATCGCCCGCCGCCCAGGCGAGATCACCTATTCGCTGAAATCCAAACATTGAGTAGAAGATGTAAAAGGGGATCATTTGTATGCCGTGATTCGCATAGCTACTCCCGGCGGCGATAAAGGACGCCATCGCCCCTGCTTCGTTGATGCCTTCTTGCAGAATCTGGCCGTCGGTCTCTTCCCGGTAGTACGCCACCTGATCCGAATCGACCGGATCATAAAGCTGCCCGACCGAAGAATAGATGCCCAGGCGCCTGAACATCCCTTCCATGCCGAAGGTCCGTGATTCATCCGGCACGATCGGAACGATATGCTTGCCGAGCCTCTTATCCCGCGTGAGGATTTGAAGGATGCGGACCGCCGCCATAGTCGAGGACATTTCGCGGTCGCCGGTTCCCTTAAGAAGCGCTTCGAACACATCGAGTTCAGGGATCTCGAGAGCCGGCGCCTCTTCACTGCGAACGGGGAGAAATCCGCCTAACGAAGCTCGACGCTCATGCATGTATTTCATCTCCGGACTTTCAGGGTCCGGCATATAAAATGGCGCTTCGCCGATCTCATCGTCCGAGATCGGGATATTGAAACGATCGCGGAACGCACGAAGTGCGGACTCGGCCATATCGTGCATCTGATGCGTGACGTTCTGACCTTCGCCGGCCTCGCCGGTTCCGTACCCCTTCACTGTCTTTGCCAAGATGACTGTCGGCTGACCCTCGTGAGCCATTGCCGCCGCATAGGCTGCGTAGACCTTGTGCGAGTCGTGTCCGCCGCGATTGAGCCGCCAGATATCGTCGTCATCCATAGTCGAGACGAGATCTAGAAGTTCCGGATACTTGCCGAAAAAATGCTCTCGGGTATACGCGCCGCCGCGAACTTGATAGGCCTGATACTCGCCGTCGACGGCCTCTTCCATCCGCTTGCGAAGCAGTCCATCTCGGTCCTTCGCAATCAGCGGATCCCATCGCCCGCCCCAAATGACCTTGATGACATTCCAGCCGTTCCCTCGAAAATTAGCTTCGAGCTCTTGGATGATTTTCCCATTGCCTCGCACGGGACCATCAAGTCGCTGGAGGTTGCAGTTCACAACGAAGATGAGATTGTCGAGCTTCTCACGCCCCGCGAGAGAGATCGCTCCAAGGCTTTCGGGCTCATCGGTTTCGCCATCACCTAAGAATGCCCAGATCTTTCGGCCCTTGGTCTTAATGAATCCGCGGTCCCGCAAATAGCGCATGAAACGCGCCTGATAGATCGCCATCAACGGCCCGAGGCCCATAGAGACCGTCGGGAATTGCCAAAAATCTGGCATCAGTCGGGGATGGGGATAGGAAGGCAATCCTCCAGCCTCAACTTCCTGCCGGAAGTTATGCATCTGGTCTTCGGTCAGCCGACCCTCGAGGAATGCACGTGCATAAATGCCCGGTGCGACGTGCCCCTGGATGTATAGAAGATCCCCCCCATGATCGTCGGTCGGCGCATGGAAGAAATGGTTAAAGCCGACATCGTAGAGTGTCGCAGCCGAGGCGAAGCTCGAGATGTGTCCGCCGAGAGTCGGATCGTTGCGATTGGCCTGAACGACCATGGCCATCGCGTTCCAGCGAATGAATGAACGGATTCGTTCTTCGAGTGCCTGGTCTCCGGGGCTCGTCTGCTGGAGCGCCTCGGTGATCGTGTTGATATAGGCGGTCGTCGCGCGGTACGGAAGATGCGCGCCTTTCCTGCGGGCACGGCGCACGAGGCGGCCGATCAGAAAATGCGCGCGTTCGACACCCTCGCGCTCGAACACTGCGTCGAGCGCTTCGAGCCACTCCCGAGTCTCCTGGGGATCGCTATCACTGAGAGCGATATCCTTAGGATTCGACTCCGGATCTGAAATTCTCTCCGAGTCCGACATTCAGAGCCGCCTCCCCCAAAAGCCCGCATGGGCCGCTGCAGTCACATGCGCGAGCTTAGCCAATTTGGGGGAGGATAACGGTCCTTCCTGCTCACTTCGTTGGCAAGCGGAGCCCCCGTCCCATCCAACTGCGTGAGTTGGCGCCCGCCCAACCGGGCAGATTTTCTATCTTCTCATTTCCTTTAGGCTTAAAACCGCCGAGGAAGGCTAGTCGTCCGACGCCATAAAGAACCGCAGGACATACCAGAAGAGCACCGCAACCGACGCGAAGAGCGAGAGCGACGCCGAGACATAGCGATCCTCGGGATAGTGATGCAGCACATTGGACGTGTCGTAGAGAATCGCGGCGCCAGCCAGTCCAATCATCCCGACGGAAAACCAAGTTCCGAGGTCAAACCCGGTGAAGAGCGAAGCGACGATCGCAACGATCGCCAGGATGAAGCCGTATCGGACAAGGCCGCCCAGAAAACTAAAATCTTTGCGCGTGGTAAAGACGACCCCTGTCAGTCCTCCGAAGCCGAGCAGCGTCACGAGCCCAGCACTCTGAATCACACCGCCACCGGCTGCCTGATCCGCCATGTAGAGCATCGGGACGAACACAATCGCCTGGGCAACAACGTAGCCTCCGAGCGCGAGATATTGGGAGGAGAGCGATTCCGCGCGCATCGCCGCACTCTGCGCGACCCAACCCACGAGCATGAACGCACCGAGCACCAGAAGCCACGAACCGCCTAGCATTACTTCAGCCATCGGCGCGGCCAAGCCAGATCCGAAGAGCAGCATTTCTATGCCGACGAAAGCGACGATTGCCCCCATCAGGTGGTTATAGGTGCGCGTGATGAATTCCGCGCGGACGGACACCGACTGCTGCCCGATCGGAATCCCCATCTGCCCATAATCTTCGCGCTGATCCATCATAATTCCTCACCATACCCTTCAGGGGGCGCACAAACCCAGCACGGGAGCCCGGTCCGATGTTCGACACCGGACCGGATCCCGCACTAAACCGCGTCGCGCGGCTCCCCTCTATTGATCGACCAGACTAGAAACCAAAAAGGTCGCTAGTCGCCACCCTCTGCAACTGCAAAGCCAGCATCCTCGGGCGCCTCTTCAACCGGCATCGGGCGCGCACCGCCTCGATGGTCGCGGCGCTTTGCTCGCATAGACCGCACCTCACGCTCGAAAACATCGACAGCCTTAGTGAGTGCAATCTCCGGTTCGTCGTCCCGTTCGTGAGCAATCAACTCACGTCCCTTCGCCTGACAGCGAATCTTGGCTTCGGCGGCCCCGTGCTGATGATGATTACTGCCCTCGACGTGAATCACCACGTGGATCAAATCCTTTTGCCCTTCGCCGAGCTTACGAATTCGCGCTTCCGCAGCCCCTCGTCGTCCACCGTCCAGATTTGATTTGACGTGCCATTGAATATCCATTTCAGAGAGCTCCTTCTTGTTGTCAAAAACTCAATTCGGATCGGTCATATTCCCCGAATCCAAACTTGCGACCGCATCGTTCGCGACGTTTAAATCACCCGAAACGGAAATCTCATAATTGCGGTAGGTCTTCACAATCTCCCCACCCATCTTCTCAAGGGCACCGCGCATGCGCGTATTGTTCTCGAGAATCAGCGAGGCCTCGCCAAATCGGTACCCGCGGTCGAGCGCCGCTTGAAATGTCTTCGCATAGAAAACGGCGCCGAGCGGAAGTGACTGAAATTCCTGAGCGATGCCCAGCATGAAGACACGCACGCGATTGATGATGCGCTTCTTCATCAGTACGTGACGCCACCCGAATGGGAAGATCCGGCCGTTCATACGCTTCACGACTTGATTGAAGTCCGGCAGCGTCACCGAGATGCCCGCAACCTTTCCATCAATTTCCGCGATGAAGCAAAAATCGGGATCGAGGATCTGCTTGAGGCCACCTGCTATGAAGTCGAATTCTTCATCGCTCACTCGGACATGCGCCCAGTTCTGCTCCCAAGCGTCGACGTAGATCTTGCGGATCAGTTCAATCTCTTCGTCGAAGCGCGAAAGATCGATCTTCCGAATCTTGAGTTCCAAATTCCGGGACAGAAGGCGCTCGGCGATTTTGATCGTCTTCTGGATCCCCTTCATCTCCACATCGCACATGTACGCGTACCAGTCCATGGCGGGCGTGAAGCCGAGCGCGTCATAGATCTTCGGGTAGTGAGCGGAGTTGTGCGGATTGGCCACGAAGGGATCCGTATCGAAGCCGTCTACGAGCAGGCCGAACTCGTGATTCGTGTTGAAGTTGAAGGGACCAAGCAGTCGGGTCATTCCTTGTGTGGCAAGCCATTCGCGCGCAGCACCAAGGAGTGCCTCCGCGACCTCCACATCATCAACAAATTCAAAGAAGCCAAAGAAGGCCGTACCGGGCTCTTCTTCCTGATAGACCGTGTCGATGCACGCAGCGATCGTGCCGACGTCGCGCCCGTCTTTGCGCGCTAGGAAGTAGGCAACTCGCGCATGATTGAAGTACGGATTCTTCGCAGGATCGAAGAATTGCTTGCGTTCGGAGTAGAGCGGCGGGACCCAGTGCGGGTCGTGCTCGTAAATGGTGAACCAGGTGCGAACGAAGCGTTCGGTCTCTCGCGGCAGCGAGATGGGGACCACTTCGACTGAACCCATTCACACCTCCGAGCTCGACCGGCAGGAGCGCGCGGCCTGAGGGAAATATAGTTCAGGACGAGTCGTAGCGCCTGAGCGTGCCAGATTCCGCGCGGCCTCGAAGCATCGTTTTCACCCAGGACGGTCACTGACGAGAATGTCAAAATGCCATTCTGTTGTGCCACTTAGCGCACTGCCCTTGGGGTAATGCCCCAAAAACGGACTAACCAAATCGACCAGTGATATAGTCTTGCGTTCTCTTTTCGGCAGGGTTCGTAAAAATTCTTTCCGTATCCCCTTCTTCGATCAGCTCTCCTAGATGAAAGAATGCTGTTCTCTGGGAAACGCGCGCCGCTTGTTGCATAGAATGCGTCACTATGACGATCGTGAACTGCTCCCTTAGTTCGTCTATCAACTCTTCTACGCGAGCAGTCGCTATCGGGTCGAGTGCGGAACAAGGTTCATCCATCAAGATGACTTCGGGGCTCACCGCAATCGCACGCGCGATACAAAGCCGTTGTTGCTGGCCACCGGAAAGACTCGTTCCCGGCTCCTCCAGTCTATTCTCGACCTCCCCGAGGAGTCCCGCCTTGCGGAGGCTCTGGCGAACCAGATCGTCGAGCTCGCTCTTATTCTGAGTCATTCCATGAATCCGCGGTCCGTAGGCCACGTTCTCGTAAATCGACTTTGGAAACGGATTCGGCTTCTGAAAAACCATGCCTATTTGCGCTCTAAGCTTCACAACGTCAAGCAAAGGGTCGTAGATGTCTTCCCCTTCGAGAAGCACATCACCTTCGACGCGACAGCCCGGCACGACGTCGTTCATCCGATTCAAGCAACGAAGAAACGTCGACTTCCCGCAGCCCGATGGGCCAATCAACGCGGTGACCTGATTGGCGCCGATCTCGAGATCCACATGTTGCAGCGCCTGCTTCTCGCCGTAGAACACGTCGAGGCCCCGCGTTAGCATTTTCGTCTTCAAATGAATACTCCCTGACACCGCGAATCCGAATCCATCATCACCGCCTAGCTCCTCATCTCAAAGCGACGGCGCACCCAGACTGCGGCGGCATTCATCGCGATTAGAAATCCCAGCAAGACGACGATGGCTCCGGAAGTTCGCGCAACGAACGCCCGCTCCGGAGCATCATTCCACAAGAAAATTTGCACAGGCAAGACCGTCGACGGGTCATCGACCCCGGTCGGCAGGTCCGCAATAAACGCGACCATGCCTATCATCAAGAGCGGCGCCGTCTCTCCGAGAGAGCGAGCCATGCCAATGATTGTGCCGGTCAGAATTCCCGGAACTGCCTGAGGCAGCACATGATGAAAGACGGCTTGGGTAGGCGATGCGCCGACCCCCAGAGCCGCTTCCCTAATTGAAGGAGGAACGGCTGAGAGGGCCGCCCTGCCGGCAATGATAATCGTCGGCAAGGTCATTAGAGCGAGCACCACTCCCCCGACCAGTGGAGCTGAGCGGGGCATCCCGAAGATGTTCAGAAAAACCGCGAGCCCTAATAGTCCGAAAATGATCGAAGGCACGGCCGCCAAGTTATTGATGTTGACCTCGACCACGTCTGTGAATCGATTCTTGGGAGCGAACTCTTCCAAATAGACCGCCGCGCAAACTCCGATCGGAAAACTCAGGAGAAACGTGATCAGGAGCGTCAGCATCGAGCCACGAATCGCACCCTGAAGCCCTGCCAGTTCCGGTTCACGGCTATCTCCCGCAAACAAGAAGCGCCAATTCCACGGCTGCGAAATACGGCCTTGTGCGTCGAGGGTCTCGACCCAGCCAATCTGCCGATCCGAGATCTTCCGATCCGCCTCATCAACTTCAGAATCGATCGACCCCTTTAAGAATAAGTCGACATCGTCGGAGAGCGGGAAAACAAAGGTCTGCGTAGACCCAATCAATTCAGGGCTTGCTTCCACAAGGGCGCGAAGATCGTACTCGGCCCCGTCGCTGAGCAGCCGAACGAGCGCCTTCCGCTCACGCCTCTTCCTTACTTCCGGAAAGAGCGCACGAAGCGCACTCCGCACCGGCTTGGCGTAGTTTGCAGCCGCCAAGCTCGCCGCGCTGCCATCACCCAGCGGATCAAGAGCATCGGGATCAAGAACCACATCGAGTTCGACCGACGATTGCGTGATCACGCTGAGCGATTGGTAACTGATCGAGACCAGCAGACCCGCAAGCGCCGAAAGCGCAAAGCCAATCGCCGCCAACGCGAAAGCACGGAAGACCCGCTCCTGGCGATAGCGACGTCGCAAGCGGCCGTCCGCGGCAAGCGGCGCATCGGGTGTCGGGCTACTCATATTCTTCCCGGAATCGGCGGACCACGACCAATGCGACAAGATTCAGACAGAGCGTGACGAAAAAGAGCGTGAGCCCTAAGGCGAAAGCGGCGAGGGTCTTCGCCGAATCGAATTCTTGATCGCCGACCAAGAGGGTCAATATCTGTACGGTGACCGTCGTGACCGCAGCAAAGGGATTGGCCGTCATGTTCGCCGCCAAGCCGGCAGCCATCACGACGATCATTGTTTCCCCAATCGCACGAGAAACCGCCAACAAGAAGGCTCCTACGATTCCTGGCAGTGCCGCAGGCACCATCACTTTGCGAATCGTTTCCGACTCCGTCGCTCCCATAGCGAGAGAAGCTTCCCGCAAAGACCGGGGAACGGCGTTGAGCGCATCATCAGAGAGCGAAGAAACGAAAGGAATGATCATCACGCCCATCGCGAGCCCCGCCGCGAGCGCACTTTCAGAGGCCACTTCCAGGCCAAGTGCCTCGCCAATCATCCTAACTTGCGGGCCTAACGTGAGCGCCGCGAAGCTGCCCCAGACCACCGTCGGAATGCCAGCGATCAACTCCAGGACCGGCTTCATCCAAGCCCGCGCCGAAGCGCTCGCGTAAAAGGCAAGATGAATCGCAGCCATAAGCCCGATTGGGCCGGAGATCGCCATCGCGATCGCGGTAATCAAGAGCGTCCCAGCGAAAATCGGGACTGCGCCGAAGGCCCCGGAAGAGCCGACCTGATCCGCTCGCAGCGCCGTCTGTGGGCTCCACTGCGTGCCTAAGAAAAACTCTGCAGGACTGACTAACGCGAAGAAGCGCGCTGCTTCAAAAAATAGCGACACGACGATTCCGATCGTCGTAAGAACCGCGACAACTGAACATAGGAATAGCGCCACATGAACAATCCGTTCCACGTGATTACGCGCCCGTAACGCTGTCGTCATTCGGCTTCGAGCAAACCAGAGACCACCGCCCGCGCCGACGAAAAAGAATCCAGTCACGCCCAGATTCAGCACCCCACGAGCGCGATCAAGAACGTTCTGCGCAAAGGTATGAGGCGGGGAGCTGTTTTCGCCCGTGGTATTCGCCAAGCCCGTATGCACATCACGCAATACATCTGCCGAACTAAGCGTTTCGCGCAGCAGTCCGCTCGCTTCAAGCTGCGCTATGACCCAGCCATCAACGAGAATCGATCCAAAGAGCGCCGACACGACCAGGATGAGAAGCGGGGGGATCGCGGACCACGCGAGTGCGTATTGCGCATAGTGAGTGGGCAAGGAATGAAGAACGATCCGATGACCGTCCGCATCCGCCCCCGAAAGAGCGCGCGCTCGGCTCCGCCCGGCCCAGAACCCCGCAGCCGCCAGCAATGGCAGGACGAGCCAGAGAATTCCGATCATCCGCCCTTCCCCATTTCCGACAGCACCACTCGCCTCTCGACCCCGTATGCGGGTTCATTCACCAGCCGTGGCGAAGTAGGCAGATTCTGGCTCGAAGCAACTAAGACGCTGTGACGGAAGCGTGACAATTCGGTGACAATGGACCGATCGGTGGTAGGGTCCGCGGGGAGCTCTGGATGTGGGAAGCTGGGGATGCGGACTTTCACGGAGCAGCGTTCGCCGAGAAGACATCACTTCGACATCCAATCGTCACGCTTCGCAGCTATTTATACTGTTTACACTGAGCCGAGCCATTCCAATTTCGTGCCAGGAACTCGAACCGAATCGCGGTCCACAATTCCCGCGCTACACCCTAATCCTACGCTGATCGTCACGAGGAGACGCCGATCCATGACCACCCCGGCGACGGCAAAAACCGGACGCGAAGTCGACAATCTCAGACAGCTCGCGCTGCGTATGGGCGGACTCGCTGAAAACATCCTCGACAAGAGCCTGCGTGCAGTCTGGAGTCGAAACATCGAAGTCGCAGACGAAGTGGCTACGGACGATATTGAAATCGATCGAATCGATGTCGAGATCGACACTCTCGTACTGAGTGTCCTAGCCCTCCATGCACCGGTCGCTGCAGACCTAAGGCAGACCCTCGCGATCAAGACTATGGCGACGGACCTCGAACGCGTCGGCGACCTCGCGCGGAACATTGCCAGCTGCGCACATCGGCTCGCGGAGCGAGAGCCTACCCCGGCGTCGACTACCCTCCGACAACTCGCCGACGATAGCACGCGGGCTCTCAGCCGATCGCTACAGGCCTTCGCGGACCTCGATGTAGATCTAGCACGAGCCGTGCTGGCGGAAGACGACAAGATCGACACGGCCGAAGCCCAGGCAATTAGAGAGTCCATCGCGCGAATCCATGAAGACCCTCGTATCAGCCACCAAGAGATCGACATGATCCTTATCGCGAAGAGTCTCGAGCGGGTCGCTGACCACGCGACGAATATCGCCGAGGAAGTCGTACTCGCTGCTGAATCCATCAACCTCAAACACGCCGGCAAACTCGCGACCTAACTCACAAATCCACTTGAGGCCCAGTTCATGCCCCCTCGCATTCTCGTCGTAGACGACGAACCAGACATTCTCGAGCTGACCCGACTCGCACTAACACAGGACGGATTCGAGGTCGACTTGGCGGCCACGGGCAATGAGGCACTCGACCAACTGCGCCGAGCGCGCCCCGACCTCGTAGTACTCGACCTAATGCTCCCCGACCGCCCAGGGACCGAGATCTTTCGTGCTATGCGGGCGAATCCAGAGCAAAAAAATATCCCCGTGATAATGCTCACCGCGCGCAGCGACGAAGTCGACCGCGTGGTCGGCCTCGAACTTGGCGCCGATGACTATGTCACCAAGCCCTATTCCCCTCGCGAACTATGCCTTCGCGTGCGCGCGATTCTAAGGCGAGGCCGACCGTCAGAACCCCCGGCGGCGCGCCTAAAGAAGCACGGTCTCCTCATCGATTTCGAGCGCCACCAATGCCTCTACGGAGAGCGGGAAATCACACTGACCGCGAAGGAATTTCTGCTCCTCGCTGCCTTGATGCAACGGCCAGGGCGGGTACTGACCCGCGAACGGGTGCTCGAGGAAGTTTGGGGGGACGGGATCGCCGTCACGTACAGGACCGTCGACACACACATGAAGCGGCTTCGGGAAAAACTGGGCGACGCCGGCGAGCTGATCGACACCGTGCGCGGCGTTGGCTACCGATTCCGAGAATGAGCCACCTGCAAACCCAAATTTTCTCTCGTATCGCCGCGCTCGTACTCCTAATTCTGTTGGGAGCCTACGCCCTCGTCCCAGCAGAATCGTTTTCGGGGACGACTCTCTTAGCGCTCGTCGGCGTAAGCCTCTTGTCTGCGTACGTTCTGGCACGCGGCCTAGCACGCATGCTCCTCGCGCCCTTTGAAGAGCTAGAAACCTTCTCGTCGGAAGTCGCGGGGGCGCAGCGAGAGCGTCGACTCCACTGGGCCTTTGGTGACGAACGAGATCGCACGGCAATCGCGGTCAACCGAATGGCTGACCAACTCTGGCGAGACATTGATGACGCTCAGCACGCGGCTCAGAATCTTGGGGCCTTGATGGCAGGCATCGCCGAGGGCGTCCTTCTGATCGACCAGGGCCAGCGCGTCACTCTCGTCAATCAAGGCTTTAGGGAGCTGTTCGGAATCTGGGGGGACATCGAAGGCCGCAGCGTCCTCGAAGTCCTAAGAATTCCCGAGATCCACGACGTCCTCCAGGCAGCTCAAATGGAAACGCTTCGCGACCCCGTCATACGTGACATCCAGATCAGAACACAAACCGACCGAACGTTCTTAGTTCATGCGGCGCGCTTTCCCGAAGAAGGCCCATCCGCAGGCACCCTTGTGGTCTTCCATGACGTGAGCGAACTCCGTCGCGTCGATCAAATACGGCGTGACTTCGTCGCCAATGCCTCACACGAACTTCGCACGCCCCTCACGTCGATTCAGGGATTCGCCGAGACCCTTGCCGCGGGCGGCTTAGATGAAGACATGGTCGATCGATGTACCGAGACGATTTTGCGAAATGTGATCCGCATGCGGAACTTAATCGACGACCTCATGGACATCTCCAAAATCGAAAACCGTGAGGACAACGCAGAACGAACGGTCGTCGACATTGCGCTTCTGTCGCAGCAATTAGTCGCCGACCAAAAGAAGCGCCTAGAGAGCGCTGAATTGACCGCCGAGATTCGCCTGGGAAGCCAAGCCAACGCCTGGTGCAATAAAAACGCGGTCACCCAGGTCCTCGAAAACTTGCTGACAAATGCAATCCGCTACACGGACACGGGCGGGCACATCACGATTTCAATCGAGCCGGCGACCGATCACCTCAAAGTCTGCGTCGCCGATACCGGCATAGGCATTCCGAGAGACGCGCTCGACCGAATCTTCGAACGCTTCTATCGCGTCAACGCGGCGCGCTCGCGTGCGGTCGGCTCAACAGGCCTCGGCCTCGCGATCGTGAAACACCTGGTGCAGGCCATGAGCGGAACGATTACGGTCGAGAGCGAAGAGGCGGTCGGCTCTTGTTTCACGCTCACGCTACCCCTTCCGCTACACGACCCCCTTCAACCGAACAGCGCCTAACCGACCACGGTCGGCTAGGAACGGCGATCGGGACTCTGACCTCAGACTCCTGCTGCTTCAACGGACGTGAAGAAGATTTTTTCCCCGTCCTCGGCAAGACTGCCGCGAACAGTCGTCCCCTCGCCAAATTCCCCTTCCAGAATTCGCATAGCAAGCGGGTCCTGGACCTCTCTTTGAATGAGTCGTTTCAGAGGTCTCGCACCGTATTGCGGGTCGTAGCCTCGCTTAGCCAACCAGGCCCGCGCTTCCTCGCTGAGCGAAAGCGTGAGACGTCGCTCGGCGAGACGCATATCCAGCTCCTTGAGCTGGATATCCAGGATGAACCCGATCTGCTCCTCGCGCAGGGCACGGTAGATCACCACGTCATCCACTCGGTTCAGGAACTCTGGCTTGAAATGCCCGCGAAGCGCATCCATCACACGTCTACGCATCTCAGGCTCTTCGTCGACACCCAGATCAATGATGTGCTGGCCGCCGATATTCGAGGTCATGATTAACACCGTATTCCGGAAATCGACCGTTCGACCCTGGCCATCAGTTAGGCGCCCATCGTCGAGAATCTGCAGAAATATATTGAAGACATCGGGGTGCGCCTTTTCGATCTCATCAAAGAGGACAACGCTATAGGGGCGACGACGAACCGCTTCCGTTAGGTAGCCGCCTTGGTCGTACCCGACATAGCCAGGAGGAGCGCCGACCAATCGCGACACGGCGTGCTTCTCCATAAACTCGCTCATATCGATCCGAACCATTGCCTGCTCGTCATCAAAGAGGAAACCAGCAAGCGCCCTCGCCGTCTCCGTCTTCCCCACACCCGTGGGCCCAAGGAAAATGAACGAGCCGATCGGGCGACTCGGATCTTGCAATCCCGCCCTCGCCCGGCGTACCGCATTCGAAACCGCCGTAAGCGCCTCGTCTTGCCCTATGACGCGCTCAGCCATCCGCGCCTCCATCTTGAGAAGTTTCGCCTGCTCGCCTTCGAGCATCTTCGTCACAGGGACACCCGTCCACTTGGAAACGATCTCAGCGATCTCTTCGCTAGTCACTTCTTCCGAGAGCAAACTCCCCTGCTCTTGAACAGTTGCTAGTTCCTTCTGGCTCTCAGCGATCTTATTCTCAAGCGCGACAAGCTTGCCGTAACGAAGCTCTGCAGCGCGTTCGAGATCGCCCGCCCGCTCGGCTCTGTGGTAGTCGGCGGAGAGAGATTCACGCCGTTCCTTCGCCGCGCGTAATCCCGCGATCAAATCTTTTTCGATCTGCCAGCCGCCCTTCATGGAATCGGACTGCTCGCGCAAATCTGCGACCTCTCGCTCGACAGCAGCCAATCGCTCCCCGCTCGCAGGATCCGTTTCCTTCTTCAGAGCTTCACGCTCGATTTCGAGCTGCGTCCGTTTGCGCTCGAGCTGATCGAGTTCTTCGGGCATCGAATCGACCTGCACTCGCACGCGACTTGCCGCCTCATCAACGAGATCAATTGCCTTGTCCGGCAAAAAACGGTCCGTGATATAACGATGCGAGAGCGTCGAAGCGGCAACTAAAGCCGCATCGTGGATACGCACACCGTGATGTACTTCGTAGCGTTCCTTCAGCCCCCGAAGAATCGAGATCGTATCCTCGACGGTCGGCTCTCCGACAAAAACCGCCTGGAAGCGCCGCGCCAGAGCCGCGTCGCCTTCGACATACTTGCGATACTCGTCGAGAGTGGTCGCCCCAATACAGCGAAGTTCACCCCGCGCGAGCGCCGGCTTCAGCATATTCGCAGCGTCCGCAGAGCCCTCGGCGTTGCCTGCGCCGACGATTGTATGCAATTCGTCAATAAAGAGGATGACTTGCCCGTCGGCGTCGGAAACTTCGCGAAGCACGGCCTTAAGACGATCCTCGAATTCGCCGCGGTATTTGGCACCGGCGATCAGAGATCCAATATCGAGCGAGACCACTCGACGATCCCTCAGCGAATCGGGCACGTCCCCTGCCACGATCCGCAGGGCGAGCCCTTCGGCAATCGCGGTCTTACCCACGCCCG